>Ga0308166_1000092_pt1 | contig 209458 bp, 189 predicted proteins | sample PhyCR2_2_FD_202137 | JGI IMG/M metagenome (GOLD analysis project Ga0308166, IMG submission 202137) | Phyllosphere microbial communities from UC Gill Tract Community Farm, Albany, California, United States - DLSLCC.R2 | ecosystem: Host-associated > Plants > Phyllosphere > Unclassified | place...
CGTAATGAATTACGTGTTCACTCTTGAGACTTGATATTTTTAAAGTCCGCAGACTTTTTGATATCTGTCCTGCGAGTGCCCACACAGATTGTCTGATAAATTGTTAAAGAGCGGTGCAGTCAGCGGCCGAGCCTGCTGCTGCGAGGTGGCGTATATTACGCTTTCCTCCCTCAGAGTCAACCACTTTTTTCAGCGATTTTCTCCGGCGGCTCAGCTGCCTGAGCCTCCTGAACACTGCGCTTCGTAAGCCGTTGTGCCGTGTCAGTGGAGGCGCATTATAGGGAGTTCTTTCCGGCTGACAAGCGCTAATTTAAAAAAAATTATCGTTCGCATTAATTTTCGTCAAATCGCTGTTATTCACGCCGATTTGGTGGGTAACTGAGCAAATTCCTGCGCAAAACGCGCCACCTGATGCCAGTCGGTGTACTCCACCTCTTTCGTCTTGTCCGTTTCCCCGCCCGTCATGCGCATAATCAACTGAATCATCACCCGGTCAAACCAGCGATAGCGTGGATAGCGCAGCGCGCCAGCGAACACGGCGCAGCAATCAGGCTGCCAGGGCGACTGCTGTAAGAACTTACGCGTATAGGCATTGGTTTGCGGAGAACGTTTCTCCGGCTTACGCGCAGTCAGGTTCACGCAGAAGAAGCCGCTCGCACGCTGCTGCAGTTCACGCAGATGCGCCTTAACGAATTTCGCGACCGCCGGATGGAAATGGCCATAGCGGATCGAGGCGCCAATCAGCACGCGATCGTATTGCAGCCAGTCAACGGACCCGGCATGCAGAATATTGATAACGTCGCACGCCTGCTGCGCTTTTATCTCGCTGGCAATATAAGAGGCGATTTCGCGCGCTTGCCCGTCGCGGCTGGAAAAGAGAATCAAGGCTTTCATCGTTACATCCTGTTTTGCTTATTCACGCCAGAAGGTCGGCGTAAAGAGGACTAATAAGGTAAACACTTCAAGACGTCCAAACAGCATGGTCGAGATCAGGATCCATTTCGCCACGTCATTCATCGACGTAAAGTTGTCCGCAACTACGCCCAGGCCTGGCCCCAGGTTATTCAGGGTCGCCGCAACGGCTGCAAACGCAGAAAAGTCATCGACGCCAGTCGCGATAATCGCCAGCATGCTGATTAGAAACACCAGCGCATAGGCGGAGAAGAATCCCCATACCGCTTCCAGAATACGCTCCGGCAGCGCACGGTTGCCGAGCTTGATGGTGTAAACCGCATTTGGATGCACCAGGCGCTTCAGCTCGCGCGAACCCTGCTTGCACAGCAGCAGTATACGGATCACCTTCAGACCGCCGCCGGTAGAGCCCGCCATTCCGCCAATAAAAGCGGAGCAGAGCAACAGCACCGGTAAAAATAACGGCCAGCGCGCAATGCTGTCGGTAGTGAATCCTGCCGTGGTCGCCATCGATACCACCTGGAAAAAAGCCTGATTCAGGGTTTGCCAGCCGCTGGAGTAAACGTGGTGGAACCAGAGCACCAGCGTGCAGATAATGACCAGCGTAAGCTGCACGCCGATAAAGGTGCGAAACTCCGGATCGCGCCAGTAGACACGTAGGCTGCGATTGCTGAGCAGCGAAAAGTGCAGGCCGTAATTACAGCCTGAAATCAGCAAAAAGATACCGATGATAGTGTTGATGGTGCCGCTATTGAAATAGCCGATACTGGCGTCATGCGTAGAAAAGCCGCCAATGGCGATGGTCGAGAAGCTGTGTCCTATCGCATCGAACAGCGGCATGCCCGCCAGCCAGAGCGCCACGGCGCAGGCTATTGTCAGCAATACGTAGATAAGCCACAGCGTTTTCGCGGTTTCGGCAATACGCGGTCGCATCTTATTGTCCTTCAGCGGCCCCGGCATTTCCGCGCGGTAAAGCTGCATGCCGCCTACGCCCAGAATAGGGAGAATCGCCACCGCCAGCACAATGATCCCCATCCCCCCCAGCCACTGCAGCATCTGCCGATAAAACAGAATGGCTTTAGGCATCGTATCGAGCCCCACAAGGGTGGTTGCGCCGGTCGTCGTCAGACCGGAAAAGGACTCAAAGAAAGCGTCAGTCACGGAGAGATGCGGCTGCTCGGCGAAGATAAAAGGCATCGCCCCCACGCTGCCCAGCACCGTCCAGAAGAGCACGACGATTAAGAAGCCTTCGCGCGGCTTCAGCTCGGTACGCTGTTTGCGGTTCGGCCACCACAGCAGCGAGCCGATCGCCAGCGCCATCAAAAAAGTCTGGCTAAACGCGCGCCCGGCGCCATCGCGATAAATTAAAGCCACCAGCCCCGGCACGATCATGGTTACGGAAAAGAGAATGACCAGCAGACCGACAATGCGAGTAATGGCGCGAAAATGCATTCAGCCGTTCCTTAGAAATGTGTTGTCATGGTGTTAAAGGGTCGAGGCTCAGCGCGCCCCGGCTAAAGTCAGAAAGCGTCTGTTTGAAAGCGTCAATGTGCGCATAGGGTAGCGCCAGCGTCAGAGCGATACGGTCCAGGTAAACAACCTCATCGATGCGGCCGTCGAACCTGGCCAGCAGGCGTTCGATATCGCCTAGCTGAGCATAATCGCACTTTAGCTCATAGCGTTTCACAGGCACTTTGCGCATGCGCGCCAGCTGCTTAAGCCCTTGCTGAACGCCGCCACCGTAGGCTTTTACCAGTCCGCCGGTGCCCAGCATAACGCCGCCATAGTAGCGCACCACCACGGCGGTGATCTCGCCGATATCCGCGCCCATCAGCTGCGCCAGCATCGGTTTGCCCGCCGTACCGGAGGGTTCGCCATCATCTGAAAAGCCCAGCTGCTGCGAATCCTGCGGCGCGCCCGCAACCCAGGCCCAGCAGTGATGACGCGCGTCGGGATGTTCGCCTTTCACCTGCTGAACAAAGGCGCGCGCCGCCTCCACGCCGTCGGTATGGGCCAGCAGCGTGATAAAGCGGCTTTTCTTAATCGTCTCCTCGCTGATGCTGACGGCATCAGCGGGAATATCGTAAGCGTCCATCAGGCAAGGTGCAGATCGCGCGTCATGTTCTCAATACGGTTCGCATGGATCACGACGTTATCTTCAATGCGAATGCCGCCGTAGGGCTTCAGCGCATCAATCGCCTGCCAGTTAAGGTATTGACTGAACGGACCTTCCCGCAGCGGCGCCAGCAGCGACTCGATAATATAGAAGCCCGGTTCAATGGTCAGCACCATGCCTGGCTCCAGCACGCGCGTGCAGCGCAGATAAGGATATTGCGCCGGGGCCGCCAGATGCGTGCCCGCCTCATCCTGCATAAAGCCTGCGACATCATGCACCTGCAAACCGAGCGGATGCCCCAGCCCGTGCGGCATAAAGGGTCCGGTGATGTTTTCCGCCACCAGTGCCTCTTCGCTTATCCCTTGCGCCAGCTCGAACTTCAGCAGCAGCTTAGCGATGCGCTGATGCATCTGCAGATGATAGTCGGTGTAGCGAACGCCCGCTTTCAGCGTGCCAATCAGCGCCAGCTCTTCGCTGTTCATCGCCGCGACCAGGCTGGCGTAAAGCGAGTTCTTTTGCGCCGCATAGCTGCGCGTTAAATCGGCGGCATAGCCGAGATATTCGGCGCCCGCGTCAATCAGAAAGCTGTGGCGTTTCGACGGTGGCTGGTGATCGAGGCGAGTGTAATGCAGTACAGCGGCGTGCTCGTTAAGCGCAATAATATTGCCGTAGGGCACATCGATATCGCGATGGCCAGTCGCCGTCAGGTAAGCCTGATTGATATCGAACTCGCTCAGACCAGAGAAAAACGCCTCTTTTGCGGCGCGATGCCCGGCGACAGCCAGCTTTTGCGCCTCGCGCATACAGGCCAGCTCGTAATCGGTTTTGATGCTGCGATGGTAGTGCAGAAAATCGATCACCGCTTTCGGGTTAATGTTATCGGCGCTGATGCCCAGCTGCGCGGCGCGCTGCACGACTGGACCGATATAGGCGACCTTATCGCGCTGCGCGGGCAGCAGCTGAGCAATCTCATCGGCGCTTTTCAGACCCATTACCTCAACGGCCTCAGTCCAGAAGCTGTTCGGTAACGGCTCAACGTTATGCCAGTAATCGACCGGCGAGTAGAACCAGAGTTTGGGCTTATTGACCCCGTCGATCCAGAGCCAGCAGTTCGGCACCTGCGTGACCGGCACCCAGGCTTTGAACTGGGGATTCACCTTAAAGGGATAGTCATGATCGTCGAGAAAAACCGTCAGTAATTCGCCGGAGTGAATCAACATCGCATCCAGTTTATTACGTGCCAGCACCTGCTGCGCCCGCTGTTGCAGCGTAGCGATATGCGTCTGATACAGCGTTTTCATTGAATCCATTGCTCGCTCTCCCGTGTCGCGAAAATCGCCGCAGTGTAGCACAGCCGCAGCCTGAACGCCGCGTTGCAGACGCTGTGATCCTGTTAGCAAATAATCAAACTTTGGTTTGCAAAAAATTAACACGAATCCCACACTCCTGATCATCTGGTACGACCAGATCCCCTTTCGCGATCAGGAGACGCACATGCTCTACCAAGGCGATACCCTTTCACTGCGCTGGCTTGAAGACGGCGTCGCTGAGCTGCAGTTCAACGCCCCCGGCTCAGTCAATAAACTCGACACCAAAACCGTCGCCAGTTTTGGCGAAGCGATTAGCGTGCTGGAGCAACAGACCGCACTGCGCGGCGTGCTGCTGAGTTCGGCTAAACCCGCCTTTATCGTCGGGGCCGATATTACTGAATTTCTCTCGCTGTTCGACGCACCGACGGAAAAGCTCAGCCAGTGGCTGGCCTTCGCTAACAGCATCTTTAACCGGCTGGAAGATCTGCCGGTGCCGACTATCGCCGCTATAGATGGCTACGCGCTGGGCGGCGGGTGCGAATGCATCCTGGCGACCGATCTCCGCGTCGCCACTCCCGGCGCGCGTATCGGGCTGCCGGAAACCCGACTGGGCATCATGCCCGGCTTCGGCGGCAGCGTACGCCTGCCGCGCCTGCTGGGCGCAGATGCCGCGCTGGAGATCATCGCCGCCGGAAAAGAGGTCGACGGCGTTAGCGCGCTGAAGCTCGGGCTGGTCGATGCGGTGGTCAGCAGCGACAAACTGCGCGACGCCGCGCTCGCCATGCTGAAAGACGCCATCGAACAGGGCGGCTGGCAGACGCGCCGCGCGCCAAAACTGGCGCCGCTGCGCCTGAGTCCCATCGAGGCGGCCATGAGCTTTACCGTTGCTAAAAGCGTCGTGCTGCAGACCGCAGGCAAACACTACCCTGCGCCGCTCGCCGCGGTAAAAACCATTGAGGCCGCCGCCGCGCTGGGACGGGACGATGCGCTGAAGCTGGAAACCGCCGCCTTCGTGCCGCTGGCACAGAGCGATGAGGCGCGCGCGCTGGTCGGCATTTTCCTTAACGATCAGTACGTCAAAGGGCTGGCGAAAAAATACGCCAGCGCCAGCAGCACGCCTGAGCAGGCGGCAGTACTGGGCGCGGGCATTATGGGCGGCGGCATCAGCTATCAGTCGGCGTGGAAAGGCGTACCGGTGAAGATGAAAGATATTCAACCGCAGGCGCTGGCGCTGGGCATGAGCGAAGCGAGCAAGCTGCTGAATAAACAGCTGGAGCGCGGCAAGATCGACGGCGCCAGGCTGGCCAGCACCATTGCAATGATTCAGCCCACGCTCGACTATGCCGGTTTTGAACGTGCCGATATCGTGGTCGAAGCGGTAGTGGAAAATCCGCTGGTCAAAGCGAAAGTGCTGGCGGAAACCGAGCAGCATCTGCGCGCGGATGCGGTACTCGCTTCTAATACCTCCACGATCCCCATCAGCCAGCTGGCGCAGGCGCTAACACGCCCTGAGAATTTCTGCGGCATGCACTTCTTCAACCCGGTGCCGCGCATGCCGCTGGTGGAGGTGGTGCGCGGCGAGAAGAGCAGTGACGCCACCATCGGCAAAGTGGTGGCCTGGGCGAGCAAAATGGGCAAAACGCCGATCGTCGTCAATGACTGCCCCGGCTTCTTCGTCAACCGCGTGCTCTTCCCCTATTTCGCCGCGTTCGGCCTGCTGCTGCGCGACGGCGCCGATTTCCGCCAGATCGACAAAGTGATGGAGAAGCAGTTCGGCTGGCCGATGGGCCCGGCCTGGCTGCTGGACGTGGTCGGCATCGATACCGCGCATCACGCGCAGCGCGTGATGGCGGAGGGTTTTCCGACGCGCATGCAGAAAGATTACCGCGACGCTATCGACGTGCTGTTCGAAGCCGAGCGCTATGGACAGAAGAACGGCAAAGGCTTCTACCGCTGGGAAACGGATCGCAAAGGCAAAGCGAAAAAAACGACCGATGCAGAGGTGGATGCGCTGCTTAACCCAGTATGCGCCTCTACGCGCGTCTTCAGCGACGAAGAGATCCTCAACCGCATGATGATTCCGATGCTTAATGAAGTCGTACGCTGCCTGGAAGAGAACATTATCGCCTCTCCAGCCGAAGCCGATATGGCGCTGGTCTACGGGCTCGGCTTCCCGCCCTTCCGCGGCGGCGCGCTGCGCTATCTCGACACGCTCGGCAACAGCAACGTTGTAGATCAGGCGAGACGCTACAGCGATCTTGGCGCGCTTTATCAGCTGCCTGAACTGCTGTTGCAGAAAGCGCATCGACGCGAAAACTGGTATCCGGCGGTTAAACCCATCGACGAAGCGGCGCTGCAAAGCGCCTGAGGAAAGAAAATGGAAAATGTGGTGATTATTGATGCGCTCCGCACGCCGATGGGCCGCTCCAAAGGCGGCGCCTTCCGCCAGGTAAGGGCGGAAGATCTCTCCGCGCACCTGATGCGCGAACTGTTAAACCGCTATCCGGCGCTCAATCCCGCGAGTCTGGATGATGTGGTGTGGGGCTGCGTGCAGCAGACGCTGGAGCAGGGATTCAATATTGCGCGCAACGCCGCGCTGCTGGCGGAAATACCCCATCGCGTTCCGGCGACCACCGTCAATCGCCTGTGCGGCTCATCAATGCAGGCGCTGCACGATGCGGCGCGGGCCATCATGGTAGGCGACGCGCACGCCTGTTTAGTCGGCGGTGTCGAACATATGGGACATGTGCCGATGAGCCACGGCGTCGATTTTCATCCCGGGCTGGGCCGTACGGTGGCTAAAGCGGCGGGCATGATGGGTCTGACCGCGGAAATGCTGGCGCATATGCATCATATCAGCCGCGAGCAGCAGGACGCCTTCGCGCTGCGCTCTCACCAGCGCGCCTGGGCTGCAACGCAGCGCGGCGACTTTCTGCGGGAGATTGTGCCAACCTACGGACACGACGCCGACGGCGTGCTGAAACGCTACGACTATGACGAAGTGATCCGCGAGGAGACCAGCCTCGAAGGGCTGGCGGCACTGAAGCCGGCGTTCGACCCGGTCAACGGCACGGTCACGGCGGGCAGCTCATCGGCGCTCTCCGACGGCGCGTCCGCGATGCTGGTGATGAGCGAGAGCCGCGCGCGCGAACTGGGCCTGACGCCGCGCGCGCGTATCAAAAGCATGGCGGTCATCGGCTGTGACCCGTCAATTATGGGCTACGGCCCGGTGCCCGCCAGCAAGCTGGCGCTGAAGCGCGCCGGATTAAGCGTGGAAGATATTGAGGTATTCGAGCTCAATGAAGCCTTCGCCGCGCAGACGCTGCCCTGCATTAAAGATCTCGGTTTGCTGGAAAAGCTGGACGACAAAGTGAACCTGAACGGCGGCGCGATTGCGCTCGGGCATCCGCTCGGCTGTTCCGGCACGCGCATCAGCACCACGCTGCTGAATATTATGGAACGACGCGATGCCCAGTTCGGCCTTGCCAGCATGTGCATCGGCTTAGGCCAGGGCATCGCAACCGTATTTGAACGTCTGTAATACGTTGATTATGTTGGTAGTTTGTTCCCGCCTGTCAGGGGCGGGTTTTTTCTGCCTGCGGCGCCTTAAATAAAGGCGAACGCGTCACCAAACATCTGCGCCTCTTTTGCGCCGCGCTCGGCGCAGAAGCGGTCGCGCGCGATCTTCGCCATCTCAAAGCGTCCGGCGATATAGATATCATGCTCCGCCAGCGTGGCGTAATCCTGCATAACAGCAGTCAGCACCGTACCAGAACGCCCCTGCCAGCCCTCTTCCGGCTGCTCAACTACCGGCACCACGCGTAAATTCGGATGCTTCACCGCCAGCGCCTTGAGCTCATCCAGATCGTAAAGGTGCTGCAGTTCGCGGCCGCCCCAGTAAATGGCGATATCGCGATCCGGCTGCTGCGCCAGCGCGGTCAGCAGGATTGAGCGAGCATAGGAAAAACCGGTGCCGCCAGCGATCAGGACAATCGGGCGCGTGCTATCTTCCCGTAGCCAGGCGTCGCCGTGCGGAATATCCACGGTGATCTGACGATCGTCGCGAATGCGATCCATCACCGCCATGGCGTAGAGATTAAGATCGGATGCACCGATATGCAGCTCGATAATATCCTTTTCCATCGGCGTCGAGGCGAGCGAGAACGGGCGCTTGTCGCGTTCGTCCATTACCACCATCAAATACTGCCCGGCGCGAAAGGTAAAATCCGCTTCGGGGATCAGGCGAACGCGATATACGGTATCGGTAATCGCTTCAACCGAGGTTACTTTACAGCTTAAGGTTGTCATGCGTTCCCTCTGTCGGGTCGTCATTAGGGTTGTGCTCGCCGTCAGCGCTGCGGCGGCGGGTTAAAGATGCCTAAGTCATCCCAGATCGCGTCGATGCGCGCCGTCACGGCGGGATCTTTCACGATCGGACGTCCCCACTCGCGCTGGGTCTCGCCCGGCCATTTATTGGTCGCGTCCAGGCCCATCTTGGAACCCAGACCGGAAACCGGCGAGGCGAAATCCAGATAGTCGATAGGCGTGTTCTCTACCAGTACCGTATCGCGTGCCGGATCCATACGCGTGGTAATGGCCCAGATCACGTCGTTCCAGTCACGTGCGTTAACATCGTCGTCACACACAATAACAAATTTGGTGTACATGAACTGCCGCAGGAATGACCAGACGCCGAACATGACGCGTTTGGCATGACCTGCATACTGTTTCTTCATCGTCACTACGGCCAGGCGGTACGAACACCCCTCCGGCGGCAGATAGAAATCCACGATCTCCGGAAACTGCTTAATCAGGATCGGCACCAGCACTTCGTTCAGCGCGACGCCCAGCACCGCCGGTTCATCTGGCGGACGGCCGGTATAGGTGGAGTGATAGATGGCGTTCTGCCGCTGCGTGACATGCGTGACGGTGAAAACGGGAAAGTTATCAACTTCATTGTAGTAGCCCGTATGATCGCCATACGGCCCTTCCGGCGCCATATCGCCCGGCTCAATATAGCCTTCCAGCACGATCTCTGCGCTAGCAGGCACTTCCAGATCGTTGGAGAGACACTTCACCACTTCGGTTTTGTTGCCGCGCAGCAGGCCGGCGAAAGCATACTCCGACAGCGTGTCCGGCACTGGCGTCACCGCGCCGAGAATAGTGGCGGGATCGGCGCCGAGCGCCACCGACACCGGGAAGCGTTCGCCGGGATGCGTCTGGCACCACTCCTGAAAGTCGAGCGCGCCGCCGCGGTGGGAGAGCCAGCGCATAATCAGGCGGTTTTTGCCAATCACCTGCTGACGATAGATGCCCAGATTTTGCCGCTCCTTGTGCGGGCCACGCGTGACGGTCAGCCCCCAGGTAATCAGCGGCGCGGCGTCGTCCGGCCAGCACTTCATAACCGGAATGCGCGACAGATCAACCTCATCGCCGCTGAACACCACTTCCTGACAGGGCGCGTTGCGCAGCCGTTTGGTCGGCATGTTCAGCACCTGTTTAAACTGCGGCATTTTGTCGAACAGATCGCGAAAGCCTTTCGGCGGCTCCGGCTCTTTCAGAAACGCCAGCAGCTTGCCGACTTCGCGCAGAGCGCTGACCTCTTCCTGGCCCATGCCCATCGCCACGCGTTTCGGCGTGCCAAACAGGTTGCACAGCACCGGCATGTCATAGCCTTTAGGATTTTCAAACAACAGCGCCGGTCCGCCAGCGCGCAGCGTGCGGTCGGCGATTTCCGTCATTTCCAGTTCAGGATCGATAGACTGGCTAATACGCTTCAACTCGCCGCGCTGTTCCAGCAGGGTGAGGAAGTCTCGTAAATCGTGATATTTCATGCGGCCTTCGCTTCCAGCCAAAGTGAATCGGCCATTATAGGGCCGATTCTTAAGCCGTGTTGGATTTTATGCGGCAACCTCAGTTGCAGCGAAAAGGAACCAGCGCCTGTAGCGCCGAGACGTCGCGATAAGCCTGGATCGGCTGTTCGTGGCGAAACACTTTAAAGTCTTCGTCGCGCACGCTGAAGTAAGAGAGCTGGTTTTCATGCACATGCAGGAAGCTGCCTTCGCGCAGCGCAATGACCGACTCCTCAGGATTGACGGCGCAAAACTCCGCCAGGCGTTCGTCGCGCGTTTCGCCCATATGCCCGCTGGCATGCGCATCAAGATAGTGTGGGTTGATCTGGAGCGGAAACAGGCCCAGCGCAGGCAAGACCACACTACTGCGCACCGGCATATCATTAGTGGTGCGAATCGACGGCGTCGCCACGTTGCAACCGGCGCTCCAGCCGACGTAAGGCACCGCCCGTTCGCGTACAGCGCGCTGGATCGCTACGATCAGGCCGGTCTCGTGCAGCATCTGATTGAGCAGCCAGGTATTGCCGCCGCTGACCAGAATCAGTTCGGCCTGCTCGATGGCCGCCACCGGCGTAGCGAAATCCTGCACGCAGCGAACCGCCACGCCCAGCGACGCGCTCAGCTCGGCGGCGCGCTGTTGATGGTCGCCGCGAATAATGGCGTACGGCACCAGCACCGCAGAACGGATGCCGCGCTGGGCGATCATCGCGTGCAGCTGCGGCTGCGCATAACCCAGCAAAGGCGCATCGTCAGCCAGCTTGCCGTTGCTCAATAAAAACAGTTCCATCAGCAGATCCTTTTCGCAAACGTGATAAGCACCGAGTCTGACCCAGCGCACCGCCGCTCGTCAATTATCCTTCTTGCGCCGGGCTGTTTGCGGAAACCTCAGCCAGTTTGCCCGCCCCGGCATCTTTCCGCGCTGCGATGCGCTATAACTCTGGCAGCAGGTTTGCTATTCTTAGCGTCCATTCAATGGGAGCATTTATGGAATCCTGGTACTTACTCTATTGCAAACGTGGACAGCTGTTGCGCGCGAAAGAGCATCTTGAGCGGCAAGAGGTGCATTGCCTCAGCCCAATGATCGCTCTGGAAAAAGTGGTGCGCGGCAAACGGACCACCGTGAGTGAGCCCCTGTTTCCTAACTACCTGTTTATCGAATTCGATCCGGAAGCGATTCATACCACCACCATCAGCAGCACGCGCGGCGTCAGCCACTTCGTGCGCTTCGGCACGCTGCCCGCGACGGTGCCTTCAGCGGTCATCGAAGCGCTGCAAACCGACGCGCCGCAAATGCTGATCGATCCGGAAACGCCGCAGGTCGGCGATGAGGTCATCATCACCGAAGGAACCTTTGAAGGCCTGCGCGCCATCTTCGCCGAACCAGACGGCGAAACCCGCTCTATGCTGCTGCTTAACCTGCTGAATAAACAGGTGATGCGTAGCGTAGACAACAAGCAGTTCCGCAAACTTTAAGCCAGGCGGAACAGCGCACGCGCGTTGCGATCGACCTGCGCCGCCAGCGCATCCTGCTCTTCCCCGCGCCACTTCGCCACCTGCTGCACGATATGCGGCAGAAAACAGGGCTCATTACGACGTGACGCAGGCCGTGGATGCATATCGCGCGGCAGCAGATAAGGCGCGTCCGTCTCCAGCAGCAGACGATCTGCTGGAATCAGCGGCAGCATGTCGCGCAGCGCCATGCCACGTCGTTCATCGCACACCCAGCCGGTAATGCCCACCGACAGCCCCATCGCCAGACAGGCCTCCAGCTCCTCGCGCGTGCCGGTAAAGCAGTGCACCACCGCGCCCGGCAGCTTCGGCAGCCAGGGCGCCAGCACCGCCGCAAAACGATCGTGCGCCTCGCGGCAGTGGAGAAATACCGGCATATTCAGTTCGGCGGCCAGCGCCAGCTGCGCGTCAAAAGCGTACTCCTGCTGATCGTGCGCGGCGAGGTTGCGGTTGAAATCGAGCCCGCATTCGCCAATCGCCACCACCTGCGGCCGCTCTGCCAGACGACGCAGCGTATTGGCCGTCTCATTCGACCACTCACTGGCGTGATGCGGATGCACGCCCGCCGTAGACCAGCAAAAGTCGGGCTGGCGCTCCGCCAGCCGCTGCGCCTGCTGGCTCTCCAGCGCATTGGTCCCGGTTATTAATATGCCGGTGACGCCCGCTTCGCGCGCGCGCTTTACCACCTTGTCGCGGTCGGCGGCGAATTGCGTGCTGGTCAGGTTTACACCGATATCAAACATAATTTTTCCCATAGCTTATTAAACAAAAACCGCCCAGATGGGCGGTTCGGTAACAGGTTCTACCCGCCAGGCGCGGGAAACATGATCAGAGCGGATCAGGAATCGGTATGCTGTTCCTCTTCTTCCTGCGACCGCCGTCCCTTCCCGACGTAGTAACGGGAAAAGAATACGCCGACTTCAAACAGGCAGTACATCGGAATAGCGAGCAAAGTTTGCGAGAAAACGTCCGGCGGTGTGAGCAGCATCCCAACAACGAACGCGCCGACCAGGATGTAAGGACGTTTCTTTTTCAAATCTTCCGGCGTGGTAATGCCAGTCCAGCAGAGCAGCACAATCGCCACCGGCACTTCGAACGCCACGCCGAACGCCATAAACAGCGTCATCACGAAGTCGAGGTAGTTAGTGATATCGGTTGCGATAGTCACGCCCTGCGGCGCGGTTTTAGCAAAGAAGCCGAACGCCAGCGGGAAGACGATAAAGTAGGCAAAGGCCACGCCGACGTAAAACAGCAGGGTGCTGGAGAAGAGCAGCGGCATCACCAGCTTACGTTCGTGACGATAGAGCGCCGGGGCGACAAAAGCCCATACCTGATAGAGAATGACCGGCACCGCAAGAAAAACCGACACGATGATGGTGAGCTTAATCGGCGTAAAAAAGGGCGACGCGACATCGGTAGCGATCATGCTGGCGCCTGCCGGCATCTGGCTGATCAGCGGCGAGGCGACCAGATGATAGATGTCATTGGCGAAAGAGATCAGCGCCAGGAAAATCACAAACACCGCGATAATGCAGTACAGCAGACGCTTACGCAGCTCAATCAGATGGCTGATAAGCGGTTGGGTATCTTCAACGGCCATGGTTATCGTTCATCATTTGCAGAAGAGGTTGTTGCCGGACTGCGCGACGCGGCCGGTTGCGGGTTAACAACCGGCGCTTGCAGGTTCGCATCGGTTTTAGCGGGGTCAGCGACATCTGGCGTCTGCGCCGGGGCGCTGGCCTGCGTGTGGGCCGTCGCGGGCGTCACGGATTCAGCCGCGCGCTGCTGCTGCGGCGCATGAATGGTATTGGCTTCGTCCTCGGCTTTCTCGATGTCGATGCTCTGCTGAACCGAACGCTTCATTGAATCGGCGGTTTTACGCAGCTCTTCCATTGACTCTTTCAGCTCCGGCGACATGGTGCCGCGGCTCGCCTCTTCCACTTTTTTCAGGCTGTCCTGCAGCTCCTGCAGTTTCAGCTCTTGCGCCAGCTCATGCTGCACGTTGGCGGCCAGCGAGCGCATCGCCCGAATCCAGCCGACTACGGTTTTTACCGCAACCGGTAATCGTTGCGGGCCGAGAACAATCAGCCCGATCACGAACACTAATACCAGTTCACTAAAACCAATGTCGAACACGGTTTATACCTGCTTGTCGTTTTTGGCTTCTTCTTTGTTAGCCGGAGTTTGCTGTTTGTCCGCCAGCGTTTTAGCGCTAAAGTCAGCGTCCTGCGGCGGGTTTGGTTCGTTTTTTTTCTCTTCTTCATCGCTCATGGCTTTTTTAAAGCCCTTGATAGAAGAACCAAGATCGGAACCCAGGTTTTTTAACTTATTGGTTCCAAACAAAAGAACAACGATGACGGCAATGATTAACAATTGCCAGATACTGATACCGCCCATGAGATATAGCCTCTGATGTTGCGAGATATTGAGAAGAATAATGTCAGCCAAAAGCCCTGATGACGCCGGGCTTAAGGCTGCGACATTACCGCGATTCAGGCGTGGCTGACAATTAGTTTGTCTTACGCCAGCCGATGAGCCAGGTAACGAAACCCGCCGCCATTAACAGGGCCGGGAAGAAATCCCAGTCCGGACGACTCAGCAATACGGCAGTACCGCTTAACAGCAGGGTCGCGCCGACGCCGAACAGATAGCGCGCTTTATGATGGCGCGTCCGCTGGGCGTGCATATCGTGGGTCAGCTTATCGACGCTGTGCTGCAAAAGTTTATGGTGCCGCATGCTTTCATAGAAAAGCTCCGGCAGTTCCGGCAGCTTCTCCGCCCAGAATGGCGCTTTCTCTTTTACGGCGCGCAGAATCGCAGGCAGACCAATCTGATCTTTAATCCAGTCCTCAAGGAATGGCTTTGCGGTTTTCCACAAATCGAGCTGCGGGTAGAGCTGACGACCGATGCCTTCAATATAGAGCAGCGTTTTTTGCAGCAGCACCAGCTGCGGCTGGACTTCCATATTGAAACGGCGCGCGGTGCTGAACAGGTTCAGCAGCACATGGCCGAAAGAGATCTCCGCCAGCGGCTTTTCAAAGATAGGTTCGCAGACGGTACGAATGGCGAACTCAAAATCTTCCACGTTGGTGTCGGGCGGCACCCAGCCTGAATCAACGTGCAGCTCTGCCACTTTGCGGTAGTCGCGGTTAAAGAAGGCGATAAAGTTTTCCGCCAGGTAGCGCTTATCCTCTTTATTCAGCGAACCGACAATGCCGCAGTCGATGCCGATATATTGCGGATCTTCCGGATGGTCATAGCTGACGAAAATATTGCCGGGGTGCATATCGGCGTGGAAGAAGCTGTCCCGGAAAACCTGGGTAAAGAAGACCTGCACGCCGCGCTCGGCCAGCAGCTTCATATTGACGCCGTGCTGCTCCAGGGTCGCCACGTCGGAGATGGGGATGCCGTAAATGCGTTCCATCACCAGCATCGTCTCGCTGCAGTAGTCCGAGTAGACCTCCGGCACGTAGAGCATGCGGCTGTCTTCGAAATTACGGCGCAGCTGAATGGCGTTGGCCGCTTCACGCAGCAGGTTCAGCTCGTCGATTAACGTCTTCTCATAGTCGCGCACCACTTCCATCGGACGCAGACGACGCCCGTCTGGCAGCAGACGCGGCACCCAGCGCGCCAGGCGGTAGATCAGCTTCATATCCGCCTTGATCACCGGCAGGATGTCCGGGCGAATCACCTTGATCACCACTTTTTTGCCGGTGGCTTTCAGGGTAGCGGTATGCACCTGGGCGATCGACGCTGACGCCAGCGGTTTGATATCGAAATCGTCAAACCAGGTTTCAACCGGACCGCCGATCGACTTTTCAATTTGCTCTTTGGCTTTCACGCCGTCAAAAGGCGCGACGCGATCCTGCAGGATGGCGAGCTGATCGGCAATAACGGGCGGAAAAAGGTCGCGACGCGTTGAGAGCATCTGACCGAATTTAATCCAGACCGGTCCCAGCTGTTCCATTGCCAGTCGCATACGGACGCCAATCTCTTCATCTTTATGACGATTGGGGATCCAGAAAATAGTGCGACGCCAGAGGCGCAGCGGGATGGTAAGGCGCATGCGGGGGATCAGTTCATCAAGACCGTAGGTCAAAAAGATCCTGATGATGAAATACAAACGGCGAATCTCTCCAAATGTCATTTCGCCTCCAGCTGCGCTAAACGCGCATTCAGCGCATCAAGCGAACGTTCCATCGCGTCTACCTCCTCAGAAAACCACGCCAGTTCCAGCGCGCCCGGCGCGACGCGCCACTCTTCGGTTAATGCCTGCCCCAGATAATCCTGACGACGTGAGACCTCGCCACGTAGCCGCCGCACAACGCGCTGGGCCGCCTGGCTGACGCCCTGCGCGGCGATATCGCCGATCCAGGGCGCGAGATATTCGGCAGGATCCAGCTCCGCCAGATCGATCAGCGCGGAAAAGCGCTGCACAACCTGCAGATCGCCTTCGACCTGCAGCTCGCCGCTGCGGATCAGGCTGGTCAGCTGCTGGCGGTCGCGCAGCTTCGGCAGGGTCTTCAGCTGCGTAATCACGGTGCAGTCGCTGCTGTCCTGCCAGTCGCTCAACACATCGAGCTGCTGTTCGCTAAAGACCAGCACCAGCGGATGGGAAAGCTCCTCAAGACGCAGCGTCAGCACCTGTCCCACCAGTCGCTGGCGAGCGGCTTTCAGGCTGCGATCGCGATAGAGCATGCGGTTTAGCGCGGTCTCAAGACCGGCGGTAATCAAGGGCGTCAAGCGCATCACCATATCCGGTTAAAACTTAAATCCACGATGCAACGCGACGATGCCGCCGGTCATGTTGTAATAAGTGGTGTTCTCGAATCCGGCGTCATTCATCATCGCCTTCAGGGTTTCCTGATCGGGATGCATGCGGATCGACTCCGCCAGATAGCGGTAGCTTTCAGCGTCCTGCGCCACCAGCTGACCAACGCGCGGCAGAATATGGAATGAGTAAGCGTCGTACGCCTTACTGAGCGGATCGAGCACCGGTTTGGAGAACTCCAGCACCAGCAGACGTCCGCCTGGCTTGAGCACGCGGAACATCGACGCCAGCGCCTTCTCTTTGTCGGTCACGTTACGCAGCCCGAAAGAGATAGTAATGCAGTCGAAATAGTTATCCGGGAAGGGCAGCGCTTCAGCGTTGGCCTGCACATAGCTGACGTTGCCGACTACGCCGAGATTGCGCAGCTTGTCGCGGCCCATTTTCAGCATCGAGCTGTTGATGTCCGCCAGCACGACCTGGCCGTTATCGCCGACCAGACGGGAAAACTTCGCCGTCAAATCGCCGGTGCCGCCCGCCAGATCCAGCACGCGCTGTCCGCGGCGCACGCCGCTGCTGTCGATGGTAAAACGCTTCCAGATGCGATGGATGCCAAACGACATCAGATCGTTCATCAGGTCATATTTCGCCGCTACGGAGTGAAACACGTCCGCGACTTTGTCAGCCTTTTCGCTTTTGGCGACCGTCTGAAAGCCAAAATGGGTAGTTTCCTGCTGTGATTCATCTGCCATCGGTTTTACCTGTTCCACAAACAATACTTCCCGAAGTGTATCAGAGTCAGGGTAGTCAGGCACGCGACGACCCGCTTATTCATGGAGCCGCCTTACGCGCGCTTCCATTGTTGCGACGTCGTCGTCGGGCGTCTCCTCGTCGTCCCATGCCTTTTCCGGCATAGCCTGCTCGACTAACTGCGGATTAATTGACCGTTTAACTTCAACGCCCAGGGATTTAAACGCCTCGCTCTGCGCGATCAGGTTGCCGCGCCCTTCCGCCAGCTTTTTCATCGCCTCGCGGTAGCTGTTATGCGCCTTGTCCAGATTATGGCCGATGCCGGTCATATCATCGACGAATAGCCGCATTTTGTCGTACAGGCGCGCCGCGCGTTCGGCGATACGCTGAGCGTTGCGGCTCTGATGCTCGTAGCGCCAGAGGTTATTAATAGTACGCAGCGCTACCAGCAGCGTAGTCGGGCTGACCAGCATAATATTCTGCTGCAGCGCCTCGCTGATCAGCTCCGGCTGACGGTCGATCGCCAGCAAAAACGCCGGCTCCACCGGGATAAACATCAACACATAATCGAGGGAGCGTAAACCGGCAAGTTGTTGATAATCTTTACGACTCAGCAGGCGAATATGGCTGCGTACTGCGGCGACGTGCTCCTGCAGTGCCTGTTCGCGCGTCGCCTCATCTTCCGCGTTGAAGTAGCGCTCATAGGCCACCAGCGTCATCTTGGCGTCGACCACCACATCTTTGCCCTGCGGCAAACGTACGATCACATCCGGTTGCATTCTCCCCTGCTGTTCCGACTGTAAACTCACCTGCGTCTGATATTCATGACCTTCGCGCAGGCCTGAAGCCTCCAGCACGCGGCTCAGCACCACCTCGCCCCAGTTGCCCTGAATTTTGTTGTCGCCCTTCAGTGCCCTGGTCAGGTTGATCGCCTCCTGCGCCATCTGCGCGTTCAGCTGCTGCAGCTGACGGATCTCATGCGCCAGCGTGTGACGCTCGCGCGCTTCCTGACCAAAGCTGTCGTGCACCTGACGACGAAAGCCGTCCAGCTGTTCACGCAGCGGGCCGATCAGGCTGTTCAGGCTCTGGCGGTTCTGTTCGTCGACGCGGCGGCCGCTGTTTTCGAAGATGCGGTTGGCGAGATTTTCAAACTGCGCGCTGAGGCGCTGTTCGCTGTTGGTGAGCAAACGCTGCTTCTCCTCGGCGGCGAAGCGCGTCTCTTCAAGGCGGATGGTCACTTCGCGCAGTTCAGCTTCCTGCGCGCTGTTGACCTCCAGCTGGTTGCGCAGTTCGCGGTTAAGCTGTTCGCATTCGCCGCGCCAGTAATCGAGCTGTTGCAGACGCTCCTGCGCACCGCTCAGCGAGCCGTGCAGCTGGCGCAGCTCTTGTTCGCGCTGCTGAAGCTGTTGCTGGAGCTGTTCAAGCTGCTGCTGTTGACGCTGCTGCGCCTCCTGCTGCAGGCGGCGCTCGGTGGCGAAGCTGGCCGCCTGATGGCTGGCGCGCAGCTGCGCCAGCATCCAGCCGATACCCAGTCCGGCGAGCGCCAGACAGGCGCTGATAATAATCTGCTGATCCATAATTCCCTCGCGACGCGCGTTGCTGGGAAGAAAGTAGAGTCGCACTGTATGAATGTCCAGACTATTTTCAGTCCGGAAAAGGATTTACAGCGCTTTTACCTGCAGGTCGCCTGCTTTCCAGGCGTCAGTTAAAAAGAACGGCATCGGCATTATCCATTCATCGCCGGTTACCCGCGCCGGATAAACAAAGGCGCTGCCGCCGTAAGTCAGTTCTACAGGCTGCATCTCGCCCTCTTTCACCGTCGCCTTGCCTGCCATGCTGGCGAAACCGGCGTTGCTGCCGACGTGGAAGTTGTCCATTCGCCAGCGCACCGGCGCATGCGGCGGCCAGGGCTGCGCCTGATGAAAATGAAAAATCTCGTCGTGGCTGAGCAGGCTCTCCCGCACCGTCGGCCACAGCGCGACCTTCAGGAAATATTGATCGGTAAAGCGCGCGCTGCCGCTATAGCGGGAAATAAAGCCGCGCATCGCCTGCGCCATATTGCTGAAGACGCCGTTGCAGCCGCCCCACATGCCCGCCAGCAGCAGCTCGGTATGAGAAAAATAGTCGCGCATATGGTGGAACCAGTATGGCGAAGCGAGCCAGGCGTTTACCGCCGCTGCTTCACGCTCCGACAGCAGCGAGTCGGCGTCACGAATAATAAAGCGTCTGACGCTGGGGTCGTCCATTACCAGAAAACGCCACAGCGTCGGGTAAATCGCTTTTTCCTGCGACATATCGATCAGCGTGACGTGCGGCTGCTTGAGACGCTGCCACACATGCTGCGGCACGCTCTCATCCAGATAGATGCGACAGGTCCAGCCGGGATAAAGCGCCTGCGCGACCTCAACGTTTTTAATCAGGGTTTCGCAATAGCGCGGGTGGCTGCCATAAAGGCTGAAGGCGATTACGTTCTGCTCGGGCCGGGTGAGATCGACAGGTTCAGGCCGCGCCGCCGGAAAGGCGAAACGCTGGCCCTGGCGGAAACGCGCGTCCGCTCCGTTGAGCGATTCCAGGCCATATTTCGCCAGCTCATCTTTTTTACCCATCCAGCCGCACAGCTCCGCCAGACCATCCAGCCAGGTTTCCGATGCGGTTGCGCGCACCGCGGGCGGCGCCTGATATATCTTCTGATAGATCTTGTAAGACTTGTTGTACTGACCAAGCCGCAGCAGGCAGAGCGCATAGTCGCTCAGCACCTGCATCTGACTGGGCATCGCGCGCAGCACCTCTTCACAGCACCGGGCGGCGGCGGCGTAATCCTGCTGCGCCATATGCTGGCGGAAGCGCGCGGCAGCATGTTCAAGACGCGCCTGCATGACAGCGGGGGAAGCGGTTAAGGCCGGTTTTTGTCGGGGCGGTGTCTGGCGCATCGGACGATCCTCGCTTTTGCTGTAAAGAGCAGAGGCAGCGCGCGCGGGCGCGCTGCCTGAAAAGCGTTATAACAAACGGCGCGCCGCTTCGACCACTATTTTTACCGCATCGCTCTCGGTCTGCTTCATGGTGGCCGCATCCGGGATCTCTTTCTGGGTACGGTTGACGATAACGCCCGCCACCATGCCCGCGCGCAGTCCCTGGCTGGCGCACATCGTCAGCAGCGTAGCGGACTCCATCTCATAGTTGAGCACGCCCATCTGCTGCCACTCTTTCATTGAGCCCTGAAAGCGGCTGACTACGCGGCCAGAGAAGGTGTCGTAACGCTCCTGGCCCGGATAGAAAGTATCGGACGATGCGGTGACGCCAATATGGGTCGTGGCGCCGCTCGCCTCCGCCGCCGCGACCAGCGCGGTGGTACAGGCGAAATCGGCCACTGCTGGAAACTCCAGCGGCGCGAAGTGCTGGCTGGCACCGTCGAGACGCACCGCGCCGGTGGTGACCAGCACGTCGCCGACGTTAATGTGCGGCTGGATCGCACCGGTGGTGCCGACGCGCAGGAAGGTGCGTACGCCAAGCTGCGCCAGTTCTTCCACTGCGATAGAGGTCGAAGGCCCGCCGATGCCGGTCGAGCAGACGACGACGGGTTTGCCGTCCAGCTTCGCCAGCCAGGAGGTGAATTCCCGGTGCGATGCCAGCGGCTGGGCATCCGCCATCAGTCCGGCAATTTTTTTTACGCGCTCCGGATCGCCGGGAACGATAGCCAGGGTCGCGCCCTGCAGATCGGCTTTGGTCAGGCCAAGATGGAAAACGTCAGACATAGCAAACTCCTGAACAGGGAAGTGAAGCGCGCCACTCTACGTGAGCGCAGCGCAAATTTGTGTGATAACAATCACCATCAAAAATGAATGTTACATTTTATCAGTCCACAAACGAGACCTTTGTCACATAACTCATCCATTCAGAGCGCCATTGCTACAAGCTGTATGCGCCAGGGTTGGCAGCAATGTTAAAGAGAAGAGTGTTTTTACTCGCTTCCTGCTCTGTTCCCCACCTCTGGCTCAGACGTCATCTGGCCAGGCTATAGTTACGTGATTGCGCTACTGCCAGCACGGAGAGAAAAATGAAAACCGAAGACAATATGGCACAAAAATCATCGACGGGCGGTTTTGCACCCGCAGTACAGCCGACCGCCTCAACCACTATTCACACCGACAGCCCGGATATTCAGGCTGGCGAAACCTCGGTGCCGAGCCAGGGCGAAAATATGCCCGCCTGGTACGCCAGACCCAAAGAGGCCAGCGGACCGCTGCCAGTGGTGCTGGTGGTGCAGGAGATCTTTGGCGTGCACGAGCATATTCGCGATATCTGTCGCCGCCTGGCGCTGGAAGGCTATCTGGCCGTCGCGCCGGAGCTTTATTTCCGCGAAGGCGATCCGAATGATTATCACGATATCCCGACGCTGTTCAGTGAGCTGGTAAGCAAAGTGCCGGATACACAGGTACTCTCCGATCTCGACCATGCCGCTAACTGGGCGGCGCGCAACGGCGGCGATATTCGCCGCATGGGCATTACCGGCTTCTGCTGGGGCGGCCGCATCAGCTGGCTTTACGCCGCGCACAATCCGCAGCTGCGCGCCGCCGTCGCCTGGTATGGCCGTCTGATCGGCGAAAAAACCATGAAGCAGCAGAAGCATCCTATCGATATCGCGGTAGATTTAGGCGCGCCGGTGCTGGGCCTCTACGGCGGCCAGGATGAGGGCATTCCGCTGGAGAGCGTAGAGCAGATGCGCCAGGCGCTGCATGCCGCTAACGCTAAAGCGGAGATTGTCGTTTATCCCGACGCGGGCCATGCGTTCAACGCCGACTACCGTCCGAGTTATCACGCCGAGTCGGCACAGGATGGCTGGGCGCGTATGCTGACGTGGTTTAAGCAGTTCGGCGTTGTCTGATTTCGCCATACAAAAAGGGGGCGCATAGCGCCCCAATATCAACAACACACAGCAAAATCAGGCGGTTTCGCCGCGCAGTTTCTTCGCCGCTTCCACCATGTTCGCCAGCGCCTGACGGGTTTCCGTCCAGCCGCGCGTTTTCAGCCCACAGTCCGGGTTAACCCACAGACGCTCTCGCGGAATGCTCTGCGCCGCTTTACGCAGCAGGTTTTCCATCCACTCAACGCTCGGCACGTTGGGCGAATGAATATCGTAAACGCCGGGGCCGATTTCGTTCGGATACTCAAAGGCTTTAAAGGACTCCAGCAAATCCATATCGGAACGTGAGGTTTCGATGGTAATAACGTCCGCATCCAGCGCCGCGATAGCGTCCATGATGTCGTTGAACTCGCAGTAGCACATATGGGTGTGGATCTGCGTGTCATCTTTCGCCACGGCGGCGTTAAGACGGAAGGCGTCTACCGCCCACTTCAGGTAGGCCGCCCAGTCGGACTGGTGCAGCGGCAGCCCCTCGCGCAGTGCCGGTTCGTCAATCTGGATAATGCCGATGCCCGCCGCTTCGAGATCCGCCACCTCGTCGCGCAGCGCCAGCGCGATTTGCTTCGCAATGGTTTCGCGCGATACGTCTTCACGCGGGAAAGACCAGCAGAGAATAGTCACCGGGCCAGTCAGCATCCCTTTTACCGGCTTGTTGGTAAGCGACTGCGCGTACTTCGCCCACTCCACGGTAATCGGCTGCGGACGGCTAACGTCGCCGATAATGACCGGCGGCTTGACGCAGCGCGAGCCGTAGCTCTGTACCCAGCCGTTTTGCGTGAACACAAAGCCGTCGAGGTTTTCGCCGAAGTATTCCACCATATCGTTACGCTCAGCTTCGCCGTGAACCAGCACGTCGAGACCCAGACGCTCCTGCTCGAGGATCGCCTGCCTGATATGTTCCGCGATGCCGGTGCGGTAGTTGCCGCCGTCGATGTTGCCTTTCTTGAAGTCGAGACGCAGACCGCGAATTTCAGGAGTCTGCGGGAAGGAGCCGATGGTAGTGGTCGGCCAGGCGGGCAGATTAAAACGGTTGCGCTGCTTGCTGGCGCGTTCGGTATAGGGACTTTGACGCTCGGTATCCTGCGCCGAGATCGCCGCCAGACGCTTGCCGACCGCAGCATTGTGTACGCGGCTGGAGTGAGCGCGGTTGCGGATCGGCGCGCTCCAGGCCTCCAGCGAGGCCGCGTTGTTGTTATTAAGCGCATCGCTCAGCAGCTTCAGCTCGCCGCATTTTTGCAGCGCGAAGGCGAACCAGCTTTTCACTTCGTCATCAAGGCGCGTTTCAACACTCAGATCGATCGGACTGTGCAGCAGCGAGCAAGAGGAGCCGATCCACAACTGGTTGCGCTTGCCGATCAGCGGCTGCAGACGCTCGAACCAGCGGCTCAGATCGGCGCGCCATACGTTACGGCCGTTGATGACGCCGAGCGACAGCAGCCACTCCGCGGGCAGCTGCTGATTGAGCAGGTCGATATCGTCGTGACCATGCACCAGATCCACATGCAGCCCCTGTACCGGCAGGTTGCGGATTACGTCAAGATTCTGGCTAATGCTGTCGAAATAGGTGGTCAGCAGCAGCTTCACGTTGCCCTGCAGCGCGCTATAAGCGGGTTTGAACGCGTCGCGCCACGCCTGCGGCAGTTCCAGCGCCAGCGCTGGCTCATCAATCTGCACCCACTCAATATCGCGTTTTTTCAGCTCGGCCAGTACCTGCTGATAAACCGGCAGAACGGCATTCAGCAGCGACAGACGATCAAACGGCTCGCCTTTGACTTTGCCTAACCAGAGCCAGGTCACCGGGCCGAGCAGTACGGGTTTCACCTTATGGCCCAGCGCCAGCGCTTCGTCCACTTCGTCCAGCAGCTGCGTCCAGGTCAGTTTGAACTGCTGACCTTTAGTGAACTCCGGCACGATGTAGTGATAGTTGGTGTTAAACCATTTGGTCATCTCACCGGCCGCTGCCGGTTCGCCGGTCGGTGCACGGCCGCGTCCAATGCGGAACAGCGTATCGAGATCGACGGAGCCGTCTCTATTCTGATGGCGCGCCGGTACGTTGCCCAGCATCAGGCTGGTGGTAAGCACATGGTCATACCAGGCGAAATCGCCGACCGGCACCAAATCAACGCCCGCCTCCTTCTGCTGCTGCCAGTGACGGGCGCGCAGCTCACGGCCCACGGCCAGCAGCGCTTGCTGAGTGGCATTGCCCGCCCAGTAGCTCTCCTGCGCTTTTTTCAGTTCACGACGCAGACCGACGCGGGGAAAGCCAAGGGTGTGGTTCAGAATAGTCATTTGCTCTTCTCCAGATAATCTCTCTCTTAGGCTTCGCCTGGAAGCCAAAGGATGTTTAGCCGTCCAGATGTTTACACCGCTATATTCTGCGGGTAGTGTATGTTCCTCAAGCGCAAATTGTTCAATCTCGATGTGAAGGACTCTCATGATCGAACTCAAGCACCTGCGGACGCTTCAGGCTCTGCGTAATACTGGCTCGCTGGCCGCCGCCGCCGCACAGCTTCATCAGACGCAATCCGCGTTGTCTCATCAGTTCAGCGATCTCGAACAGCGGCTGGGATTCCGCCTGTTCGTGCGTAAAAGTCAGCCGCTGCGCTTCACGCCGCAGGGCGAGATCCTGCTACAGCTGGCGGAGCAGGTGCTGCCACAGATCCAGCAGGCGCTGCAGGCGTGTCACGAGCCGCACCAGGCGACGCTGCGCATCGCGATTGAGTGCCACAGCTGCATACAGTGGCTGACGCCCGCGCTGGATAATTTCCGCCAGAGCTGGCCGCAGGTGGTGATGGATTTCAAATCGGGCGTCACCTTCGATCCGCAGCCTGCGCTGCAGCAGGGCGAACTGGACGTGGTGCTGACCTCGGATATCCTGCCGCGCAGCGGCCTGCACTACACGCCGATGTTCGATTTCGAGGTGCGGCTGGTGCTGGCGCCGGATCATCCGCTGGCGCAGATTGAACACATTACGCCGGAGGATCTGGCGCAAGAGGTGTTGCTGATCTATCCGGTACAGCGCCAGCGGCTGGATATCTGGCGGCATTTTCTTCAGCCGGCGGGCGTCAGCCCGGCGCTGAAAAGCGTCGACAACACGCTGCTGCTGATTCAGATGGTATCGGCGCGCATGGGTATCGCCGCGCTGCCGCACTGGGTCGTAGAGAGCTTTGAAAAGCAAGGCTTAATCGTCACGAAAACGCTGGGAGAAGGTTTGTGGAGTCGCCTTTATGCCGCCGTTCGCGACGGCGAGCAGCGTCAGCCGGTACTGGAAGCCTTTATCCGCTTTGCGCGCCAGCACGCTTGCGAACATCTGCCGTTCGTGCGCGATGCCGCGCATCCCGGCGCGATTTTGCAACGCTGAGCCGCAATTTCCCCTATAATGCGCAGCCTGTTAAACGACCATGAGAAAATCTCACCATGACCAATAACGATATTTTGCGCAGCGTGCGCTTTATGCTGGATTTAAGCGATGCCAAAGTGGTGGAGATTTTCGCACTGACCGACTGCGAGGTCGCGCTGAGCGACGTGCAGGCCTGGCTGAAAAAAGAGGATGACGCCGCCTATAAAGCGCTGCCGGACGTGCTGATGGGCTACTTTCTTAACGGCCTGATTTTCTTCCGCCGCGGCAAAAGCGAAGATGCGCCCGCGCCCTCAATCGAGCGTCGGATGAACAACAATATTTTTATGAAAAAACTGCGTATCGCTTTTGATCTGAAGACCAGCGATATTCCGGCGGTGCTGGCTAAAGCCAACTTCTCGGTTTCCCAGGCGGAAATAGGCGCGATTTTCCGCAAGCCGGATCATAAAAACTATCGCGAATGCGGCGATCAGATTATGCGGAATTTTTTGAAGGGTCTGACGCTGACGCTGCGCCCGACGCAGGCGGCAAAATCAAAATAATCCCAACCTCAGTCAGGGCGTGAAGCCTGTCTGGCCCCTGCCCTGACTGTCGGCGCTAGTTATTGCGTACTATCCAGCGCTTATGCACATACAGCGAGGCGAAAATCACCAGCGCCCCGGCGATAAAACTGGGCCAGTGCGGCTTCTGCTGCCAGATAGCCAGATTGACCAGCAGTCCCGCCGGAACGTGCATATTGTTCATAATGCCCAGCGTGCCCGCATCCACCTGCGTGGCGCCGTAGTTCCACATAAAGTAGCCCAGCCCTGACGCCGCCACGCCCAGCCAGACCAGAATGCCCCACTGTAGCGAGGTGGTCGGCAGCTTCGCGGCGTTGCCCCAGAGACACCAGGCGATAATCGCGATCAGCACCGCGCCGAGGTAAAACCAGGAAAAGGCGGTGTGCTGCGGCATTGGCCGGGTTTCCTGGAGACGCTTGTAACCCACCATACCTACGGCAAAGCAGATATTCGCCAGCTGCACCAGCAGCAGACCCAACCAGAAATGATCGCTGACCTTGTCATAGCGAATAATCGCCGCGCCCGCGACCGCCAGCAGCGCGCTGAAGGCGTAGCCAATACGCAGCGGCCGCTTGCTGATCAGATCATAAATCAGGGTGACATAGAGCGGCGTCATGACGGTAAACAGCAGGAACTCCGATACGCTGAGGTAAAGGTAAGCCTCGAAGCTGATCAGATACATGATGCCAAGCTGAAGCATGCCCACCAGCATATAGAGCAGCAGCGTGGACGGACGGTAGCCGCGCCAGCGCAGAAAGGGTAAAAACACCAGCGCCGCCAGCGCCAGGCGCATCAGAACGGCGAACCAGGTATCTACCTGCCCCGCCAGATATTCTCCGATCAGGCTAAACGAAAAAGCCCAAAGAATGGTGGTAACGATCAGTAACAGCACAGCGTCAATCCTGAAAAAAGAGAGAGGCGGCTAGTGTAATCAATGTCCTCTGCGCACGCGGCGCTTTTTGGTTGACAACTGTTCACAAACAAGACGTTTAGCGTGCATTGCACCCGGTCGTTTTATCAGCCATGCGCGTTTAACACCTCTGTGTGAATTTAACTCGACGTGATTGTCATAAAAGTGTAACAAATGTGTCAACTGTCACAGCCAGCATGCGCGAAAAACGCCACAATAAACGCGAAAAGGAACATGGCGGCGCAACCTCTGGGCATATCCGCTCATTTCCATTTCCCATAACGACAATACCGCCTGGGAGGGCTGCTATGCTGAGTATCTTTAAACCCGCGCCTCATCGACCGCAGGTAGCGGACGATCAGGTTGATCCTTTATATCGCCGCCTGCGCTGGCAGATCTTCTTTGGGATCTTCTTTGGCTACGCCGCCTACTATCTGGTACGCAAAAACTTCGCGCTGGCGATGCCCTATCTGGTAGAGCAAGGCTTTTCGCGCGGCGATCTTGGCTTTGCGCTTTCCGGCATTTCAATTGCGTATGGCTTTTCGAAATTCATTATGGGTTCGGTCTCGGATCGCTCTAATCCGCGTGTCTTCTTGCCTGCCGGGCTGATCCTCGCTGCTGCGGTAATGCTGATAATGGGCTTCGTGCCCTGGGCGACCTCCAGCATTATGGTGATGTTCGCCCTGCTGTTTATTTGCGGCTGGTTCCAGGGCATGGGCTGGCCCCCCTGCGGACGCACTATGGTGCACTGGTGGTCGCAGAAAGAGCGTGGCGGCATCGTCTCGGTGTGGAACTGCGCCCATAACGTCGGCGGCGGCCTTCCGCCGCTGCTGTTCCTGCTTGGTATGGCCTGGTTCAGCGACTGGAAAGCGGCGCTCTATATGCCCGCTTTCGCCGCCATCGCCGTGGCGCTGATCGCCTTTGCGCTGATGCGCGACACGCCGCAGTCCTGCGGGTTGCCGCCCATTGAGGCGTACAAAAATGACTACCCGCCGGACTACAGCGCCACGCATGAAGAGGAGCTGACGGCGAAGCAGATTTTCACCCAGTATGTGCTGCCCAATAAGCTGCTGTGGTATATCGCGCTGGCCAACGTCTTTATCTATCTGCTGCGCTACGGCATTCTCGACTGGTCGCCGACCTATCTGAAAGAGGTGAAGCACTTCACGCTGGATAAGTCTTCCTGGGCCTACTTCTTTTACGAGTACGCCGGGATCCCCGGCACGCTGCTGTGTGGCTGGATGTCGGATAAAGTGTTCAAGGGGAACCGCGGCGCGACCGGCGTCTTCTTTATGACGCTGGTAACCATCGCCACGGTAGTCTACTGGTTTAATCCGGCGGGCAATCCCGGCGTGGATATGGCCTGTATGATCGTGATCGGCTTTTTGATTTACGGCCCGGTGATGCTGATCGGTCTGCATGCGCTGGAGCTGGCACCGAAAAAAGCGGCGGGCACCGCAGCAGGCTTTACCGGCCTGTTCGGCTATCTCGGCGGATCGGTCGCGGCCAGCGCCATTGTGGGCTATACCGTCGACTTTTTCGGCTGGAACGGCGGCTTTCTGGTGATGGTGGTGGGCTGCGTACTGGCGGTGATCCTGCTGCTGTTAACCATGATTAATGAACGCAAACACAAGCAGCAACTGGCGTCATAACTAAAGGGGCCGGCATCGCGCCGGCCCTTTGGCCGTCAGGATAAAAACAGCGTGCGCAGCGTATGCGGCACGGCGTCTTCTGCATTGCTGCCAATCACTTCCAGTTCAGGCAACGTATCTTTCAGCCGCTGATGGGCGTTGCGCATAATGCAGCCTTTGCCCGCCATGCTCAGCATCTCTACATCATTCATGCCGTCGCCGAAGGCGATACACCCTTTTAGCGAGTGCCCAAGCTGTTTCGCCACCGCTTCCAGCGCATGCCCTTTCGACACGCCGCCCGCCATCACCTCCAGGCAGGTAGGCAGCGAAAAGCTGACGTTGACGCGATCGCCCCAGCGCGCCTGCAGCGCCAGCTCAAGCGGAATGAGCGCGTCGGGATCGTCGCTGGTGAAAAAGACCTTGCTGATATTATCGCCGGGCAGCATGCCTGGCTCATAAACCTGATAAGTGAATACGGACTCGCGAAAATAGTCCTGTTCCGCCGGATGCGCGCGGCTCATAAACCACTCATCGTCGCGGTAGACGTGCGTCAGGATAGCGGGACTGGCGTAGTGCAGCTCGTAAAGCTCCAGCGCGATATCTTCGTCAAGGTTGTGGCTGAACACCAGCTCGCCCTCGGCATTGTGCACGCGCGCGCCGTTAGAGGTAATCATATAAGCGGGAATGCCCAGCTTATCGCGCATCTGCCCCACGTCGATGTAATGGCGTCCGGTAGCGAAAACAAAGTGGATATCGCGCGCCACCAGCTGTTGCAGAGTATCGTGCGCGTAAGGCGTCAGGCGATGTTCAGGAGAGAGCAGCGTGCCATCCAGATCGGATGCGACGATTTGAAACATGAAAACCTCAGGTATTGTTTTAGGCCGTAGCCGGTAAGGTAGCGATTCGAATTACGGGTGCGCCTCGAAAAAATCGACCAGCGCGTTGAGCGCCTCAGCGCGCATGGCATCTTTTTCAAACAGGATTTCATGGCGCGCTTCTTTAATCAGGCGCGTCTCGCATCGATGACCCGCCTGCGCCATCGCCGCGCAGAAGAGATCCTGCGAACGGTTATCCACCACGCGGTCGTCGCCCGCCTGCAGCAGCAGGACCGGCGTAGTGATAGTGTTTGCCACGCTCAGGATATTGCGCCCGGCATGGATGCCTTCACGTACCCAGTGATAGGTCGGGCCGCCCACGCGAATAGCGGGATCGTCAGCGTAAAAGCGCAGGCTACGACGGTAGCGCTCCGCACTGTGCGTCAGGCGATTGATGCCGAACGGATGGGCACGCCAGCGCCCGGTGCCGAGCGCATACCCATCGCGGATCGCCGGTCGCTTTTCCGCCCAGTCGAGGATGCGGTTCGCCAGGAACGAGGGCATCGGTAGCGCGATGCCGAACATCGGTGCCACCAGCGTTACGGCGTGAAACGCCTGCGGCTGACGCGCCAGAAACAGCGCCAGGATCGCGCCGCCCATCGAATGCGCCAGCGCGTAACGGCGCTGGTAATGTCCGCCGACGATCTCTTTCAGGTAGAGAGTCTCTAAATCATCCACGTAGTGCGTGAACTCTACAACATGGCCGCGATGGGTATCCTGCAGCAGGCGATCGGAACGTCCCTGCCCGCGATGATCGAGGATCACCACGTCAAAGCCGCAGTGAAACAGGTCATACGCCAGTTCGGGATATTTGACGTAGCTTTCAATACGTCCAGGTACGATAAGAATAACGCGCTTATGTTGCGGTGCAGTGAAACGCACATAGCGCAGCGTAACGTTTTCCACGCCGATAAATTCACGCTCTTCGCGGCGGTGCCAGAAGTCGAGCAGCGGACCGTGCGCAAAGGCGGCAAAGGCTTTTTCCCGATTGAGCCAGCTCGCTTTATGTCGTTCCATCCAACCCCCTGCAGATGCGCGATTAAAGAGTAACAGGCTGCGCATGCAGCCCGTAGCGCCGCGCTTGTTTCTGGCGTATTGTGTCACATTTCCGCCCAGACAGGGAGCGCAACCCATGACCACTGAATGGTGGCTGACCTACCTTCTTACTACCACTATCCTCAGCCTGTCGCCGGGCTCCGGCGCGATTAATACCATGAGCACCGGCATCAGCCACGGCTATCGCGGCGCAGCGGCCTCTATTAGCGGTCTGCAGCTTGGGCTGGCGATTCATATTGTGCTGGTGGGGATTGGTCTGGGCGCGCTCTTTTCGCAGTCGCTGCTGGCGTTCGAAATTCTGAAGTGGGCGGGCGCAGCCTATCTGGTGTGGCTCGGCATTCAGCAGTGGCGCTCTGCAGGCGCGATCGATCTGGATGCGGTAGCCAAAGCGATGCCGCGCCGTCGCCTGTTTAAGCGGGCGGTACTGGTGAACCTCACCAACCCGAAAAGCATCGTATTTCTCGCCGCGCTGTTTCCGCAGTTCATCCTGCCGCACCAGCCGCAGGCGATGCAGTATCTGGTGCTCGGCGCGACCACCATTGTCGTCGATATTATCGTGATGATTGGCTACGCCACCTTAGCCACGCGCATTGCGGCATGGATCAAGGGGCCGAAGCAGATGAAGCTGCTGAACCGTATTTTCGGCGGATTGTTTATGGCGGTCGGCGTGCTGTTAGCCAGCGCCAGAAAAATCGCTTAAAGATGTAAAGAGAGTACCAGTCAGATTGCGGGCGGACAGCGCGCAGTCACCGCAGCGTACTTTGAGTACGTGAGGATGACGAGCACTGCCCAACCGCAAGCTGGCCAGTAAGCCAGGCTCTAGCGTGAAAGGATAAGGTGAATGCCGAAACCGGCGAACAACACGCCCGCCACGCCATCCACCCATTTTGCCGCACGCTGATACTTGTCGCGCATCCACGGCAGAGCGAAAATCGCCGCCACCAGCGTAAACCATGCAAAGGTTTCGCCAACGATCAGCAGAAACAAGCCCCAGCGCTCCAGCGCACCGACGTCGTTGCCGACGAACAGCGAGAATACGCTGCCGAAGTAGATAATCGCTTTTGGATTGGAGAGGTTAGTGAGAAAGCCTTTCAGAAAACTTCTGCCTTTTTTCGGCAACTCTACCACCGGGGCATCCTGCACCGGCTGTTTATGGCGCTGACGCGCTGAGCTGAGCAGCTGCCAGCCCATCCACAGCAGATAGAGACCGCCGCCGACCATAATAATCTTATGCAGCCACGCCATTTTCTCCAGGATCAGGTGCAGCCCCATCAGCGCGACGCCCGCCCAGATAACGATCCCCAGCGTAATGCCCAGCACGCCCATCATCGCCTCTTTGCGCGAGCGGCTGGCGGCGGTTTGCGAAACGAAAAAGAAGTCCGGGCCAGGGCTCATCAGCGCAACCAGATGCACCAGCGCGACCGTAGCAAATAACATCAGCATGGGTAGTATCCTTTACTCTTCATCAAGATGCTCTTTGATCATTACCAGGAAAGGTTTGCCAAAGCGCTCCAGTTTGCGATGGCCGACGCCATTGACGCTCAGCATCTCCGACGCCGTGACCGGCATCTGCTCTGCCATCTCAATCAGCGTGGCGTCGTTAAACACCACGTAGGGCGGAATGTTCTCTTCGTCGGCGATGGCTTTACGCAGCTTGCGCAACTTGGCGAACAGCTTGCGATCGTAATTGCCACCATAAATTTTCGGCGAGCTGCTGCTCTTCGGCTTCGCCGCGTTCAGACGCGGCACCGCCAGCATCAGCGGCACTTCGCCGCGCAGCACCGGGCGCGCCGCTTCCGTCAGCTGTAGCGCAGAGTGCATGGCGATATTCTGCGTCACCAGCCCAAGATGGATCAGCTGGCGCAGCACGCTGACCCAGTGTTCATGGCTCTGCTCGCGGCCAATGCCGTACACCGGCAGCTTGTCATGGCCCTGCTCGCGGATGCGCTGGTTGTTAGCGCCGCGCAGCACTTCCACTATATAGCCCATGCCGAAACGCTGCCCGACGCGATAGATGCTGGAGAGCGCTTTCTGCGCCTCGACCAGGCCATCGTAACGCTTCGGCGGATCCAGACAGATATCGCAGTTGTCGCACGGCTGCTGGCGTCCTTCACCGAAATAGTTAAGCAACACCAGACGACGGCAGGTTTGCGCTTCGGCGAACGCGCCCATGGCGTTAAGTTTATGGCGTTCTATATCCTGCAGCGGACCTGGCGCTTTCTCTTCCAGGCATTTGCGCAGCCACGCCATATCCGCCGGATCGTAAAGCATCATCGCTTCGGCCGGCAGCCCGTCGCGTCCGGCGCGACCGGTTTCCTGATAGTAGGATTCGATATTGCGTGGAATATCAAAGTGCACCACGAAGCGCACGTTGGGCTTGTTGATGCCCATACCGAACGCGACCGTCGCCACTACGATCTGCAGATCGTCGCGCTGAAACGCCTCCTGCACGCGCGCGCGCTGCGCGCTGTCGATGCCTGCATGATAGGCGCCGACGCTCAGCCCGCGGCTTTGCAGACGCGCGGCGGTATCTTCCACTTTGGCGCGGCTGTTGCAGTAGATAATGCCGCTCTTGCCGCGCTGATCCTGAACGTAGCGCAACAGCTGCTCAGTGGGCTTGAACTTTTCCACCAGCGTGTAGCGAATATTGGGACGATCGAAGCTGCTGATCTGAATCAGCGGGTCCTGCATATGCAGCAGGTGCACAATGTCGTTGCGCGTGGTTTCGTCGGCGGTGGCGGTCAGCGCCATAACCGGCAGCTGCGGGAAACGCTGGCGCAGCTGGCCCAGCGCGCCATATTCGGGACGGAAATCGTGACCCCACTGCGAAATACAGTGCGCCTCGTCGACCGCCAGCATCGCAGGCTGCCAGTGCGCCAGGTTCTCGAGGAAGTTGTCCATCATCAGACGCTCAGGCGCGATATAGAGCAGCTTGACGCGGCCGGTGCGGCAATCCGCCATTACCTGCTGCTGCTGCTCGCGCGTCATGGTGGAGTTGAGGCACGCCGCCGCCACGCCGTTCGCCAGCAGCTGATCCACCTGATCTTTCATCAGCGAGATCAGAGGCGACACCACCAGCGTCAGCCCGTCTTGCACCAGCGCCGGGATCTGATAGCAGAGCGATTTACCGCCGCCGGTGGGCATAACGACCAGACAATCCCGTCCGCTCAGCGCCGCATTGATAATGGTTTGCTGACCGGGACGAAAATGCTGATAGCCGAAGGTATCCTGCAATACCTGCTGCGCCAGCGACTCCTGATTATGTACTACCGAGATTGCCACTGTATTCCTGTTGTTTTCCGGAGAGTCAGAACAGATCGTTTAGCATGACGCCAACGCCGACACGCGTCTGGCGATGGTTGTAGTCGATAAGCGACTCGCCATAACCGCTAAACACCTGGGTATAGAAACGAACGTGTTCGCTGAGCGGATAGCTCCAGCCCAGCGTCGCGCCGCCAAAGCCGGTGTTCCAGTTGTAGTTGCCTTCCACGCTGAAGATATTCTCACCGGCGATATAGCCCAGTTTAAGACGGTAGTAGCCCATATATTTAGTAATATCCGGGTTATCGTCTTCACTGTCCGGTATGCGATACCAGGGTTTTACTTCGGCGAGGAAGTTGCCGTTCTGCGCCATCAGGCGCGCGTAGACGCGGTTCCAGCTGCGCGACGTCGGATCGCTGCGGCCGTTGGACTGGTGATTAAAGCCCATTTCAACATCGCGCAGCGTCCAGCCGGCGAAGTCATAATCCGTAGCCCAGCCGAGGAAAATCTGCGGCTCGTAGTTGGTTTCGCGAAACGGCGACGACTCGCCGCGGTTCGACAGCTGCCACCAGGAGCGCTGCGTATAGGAGGCCGCCAGTACGGAGTTATCCCCCAGAATACCGCGCCACAGCGGAAATGCCAGACTGAGCTGAAATTTCACTTCATCTTTGCGCGCGTTATCCGCCCAGTTATATGAGGAGATCGCCTCTTTATTCATGTTGCTGGTATAGGTATAGAGCAGATAGTTGCTCTCATACGGGTAGAGCACAAACGGATTGTCGTGCTGCTCCAGCAGGTTGGCGATAATGCTGCCGCGCACCTGAGGGGTGTCGTGGACATCTTTAACGGTGGCTTCCTCAGCCTGCGCCAGCGCAGGAAATAACAGGGCGGCTGCTAACAAGGCGCGATGCTTGCGCATAACTTTCTCCGATGAAGGCTGCGTGTCAAATGAATGGGGAGTCATAAAAAGGAGGCCATTCTACACGCAAAATGCGGTGAAGATGAGCGCTGATTTCTGAAACTGGAAACCCCTTCGCGCGAGGCTTAGAATACACAACTCGTTAACATTTCGCGCCGCTAAAGGCGTGTTCGCAGGAATCTCGTCATGTCATCAGTGCTGCTGTCTCAGCATGAAGCCCGCCGGATGGTGGGCGAAATCTTTGTTTATCATATGCCCTTCAATCAGGCGCTCGGCCTGGAGCTGGATCGGCTGGAGAGCGACTACGCTGAAATCAGCTTCGCCAGTAAAACCATGCTCATTGGCAATGCGGCGCAGCAGATCCTGCACGGCGGCGTTATCGCCTCGGTGCTGGATGTCGCCGCCGGTATGGTCTGCGTCAGCAACGCCCTGACGCGCGCGGAAACCATTAGCGAAGAGGAGCTGCGTCAACGTCTCTCGCGCATGGGCACCATCGATATGCGCGTCGACTATCTGCGCCCCGGACGCGGCGAACGCTTTACCGCCACCAGCAGCCTGCTGCGCGCCGGGAATAAGGTGGCAGTGGCGCGCGTAGAGCTGCATAACCAGCAGGGCGACTATATTGCCACGGCGACGGCGACCTATTTGATTGGTTAATCGCGGGCGCCATGCGAGAATCGACTTTTTGCGGACGCTTTCTATCTATGGATACGCAACAAACTCGCCAGGGCATAGGCTTCGCGCTCGGCGCCTACTTTATCTGGGGCATCGCTCCGGCCTACTTCAAGCTGGTCAAAACCGTTCCGCCGACAGAGATCATGACGCATCGCGTGATCTGGTCAGCGCTCTTTATGCTGGTGCTGATTAGCCTGAGCCGCAGCTGGGGACAGGTACGCAGCGTGCTGGCGCAGCCGAAGAAGGTGCTGCTGCTGGCGCTGACCGCCGTGACCATCGGCGGCAACTGGCTGCTGTTTATCTGGGCGGTGAATAACCAGCATATGCTGGAAGCGAGCCTCGGCTACTTTATCAACCCGCTGATTAACGTGGTGCTCGGCATGCTGTTCCTGCGCGAGCGCTTCCGGCGGCTGCAGTGGCTGGCGGTAGCGCTGGCGACCATCGGCGTGCTGGTGCAGCTGTGGAAGTTCGGTTCGGTGCCCCTGATCGCGCTGGGTCTGGCGTTGAGCTTCGCCTTTTATGGACTGGTGCGCAAAAAAATTCAGGTCGATGCGCAGAGCGGCATGCTGATTGAAACGCTGTGGCTGTTTCCGCTGGCGGCGATCTATCTGTTCGGCGTCGCCGATACGCCAACCAGCCACCTGAGCGCCAATCCGCTGAGTCTGAACCTTAAGCTGGTCGCAGCAGGCATCGTGACGACGATTCCGCTGATGCTGTTTGCCGCCGCCTGTACGCGACTGCGTCTTTCCACCGTCGGCTTTTTCCAGTACCTCGGCCCGACGCTGATGTTCCTGCTGGCGGTGCTGTTTTACGGCGAGACCATTACGCCCGACAAGATGGTGACGTTTGCCTTTATCTGGCTGGCGCTGGCGGTGTTTATTTTCGATGCGCTGGTGGCGACGCTGCGTAGCCGACGCGCGATAAAGCAACAGGTTATTTAATTCAACAGCGCGCAAAAATGTCAAAACGCGAATGACAGGGGCCTAAAAGCAAAGCGTCCCGCGCCAGGGAGGGCGCGGGACGAGCGGGCAGCGATACCGTTTTTTGCGTCTTTGCGATCGGTCCTTGCTATTTGCGTAGGCCCCGGATTCGCCGTCCGCTGATGAACGATTACAACCAGTTTTTGCGCTTAAAGTAGAGATAAGGCGCCAGACCGGCGAGGATCATCAGGCCAATCGCCGCGGGATAACCAAAGCTCCACTTCAGTTCAGGCATAAATTCAAAGTTCATGCCGTAGCTGGAGGCCACCAGCGTCGGCGGCAGGAAGACAACCGACACCACCGAGAAGATCTTGATAATGCGGTTCTGCTCGATGTTGATAAAACCCATCGCCGCCTGCATCAGGAAGTTAACCTTCTGGAACAGTGATTCGTTATGCGGCAGCAGCGACTCGATATCGCGCAGGATCTCGCGTGCCTGCTCCAGCTGGTTGTTCGGCAGACGCGCCTTGCGCACCAAGAAATTAAGCGCGCGCTGGGTATCCATCAGACACAGCCGCACCTTCCAGCCGATATCTTCCAGCTCGGCGAGACGCGACAGCGCCTGGTCATACTCTTCGCCCTGCTGCCCTTCCATAATCACGCGGCTGAGCTTCTCCAGCGCGCTATAGATGTTCTCGATCTCATCCGCCAGCTGTTCGATTTTAGTCTCAAACAGATCCAGCAGCAGTTCGAAGGCGTTACCGTCGATCAGCGTCTGATTGCGGGCGCGCATACGGTAAAGGCGAAACGCAGGCAGCTCGCGCTCGCGCAGCGTATAGAGCCGCCCTTCACGAATGGTGAACGCCACGGTGGAGTTGCCGGCGTGGTCTTCCGCATCTTCATAAAAGAAGAAAGAGTGGATATGCAGCCCGTCTTCATCTTCGAAGAAACGCGCCGAGGCTTCGATATCCTCCAGCTCCGGACGCGTAGCCAGGCTCTGGCCCAGCTCGCTCTGCACGCGCTCGCGCTCGCCCTCTTCCGGCTCGATCAGATCGACCCAGACCGAGGTGGTCAGTTTGTCGTTTTCGTCTTCCAGCTCCAGACGCGTAAGGCGGCTGCGATCCAGTTTAAATGCGCTCAGCATAGCAATACTCCCCATTGCAGACTTAATGGGACAAGGCCGTAGACCGATCGGCCACGGCAAACGCCTGAACACGGAAACGCTCGTTCAAAAGGTGAATCAGTGCTGACTCATGCGACGGGATAAAAAAGGGAGGTCGCTGATAACCGCTAAGGCTACCAGCCAAAAGAGGTAGCCTTAGATGTTATTCCTGGTAACCAGGTGACTGAGCCAGCATCGACTGGGCGTGTCCAAGGCATTGTCCTCTCTTGATAATAGTGCGCGCATGTTACGCTGAGACGAAAAAGTCGTCAACCGGTGACTAAGCAGTTTCCAGCTTCGCATAGGCGGCCACCAGCCACTTGATGCCCTGGCCCTGAAACGCCACCTGAACGCGGCTGTGCTCGCCGCTGCCCTCCAGATTGATGATGGTGCCTTCGCCGAATTTCGCATGCTTCACGCGCTGTCCCAGCGAAAAACCGCTGTCGCTTTTCGAGACCGGCGTGCCCATACGCTGATGACTAACCGGACGGCTGACGCTGGCGCGCAGGCGCACCTCTTCGATGCACTCTTCCGGCAGCTCGCCGATAAAGCGCGACGGCCGGTGATACACCTCTTTGCCGTAGAGCCGCCGCGTCTCAGCATAGGTCAGCGTCAGCTTCAGCATGGCGCGCGTCACGCCGACATAGGCAAGACGACGTTCCTCTTCCAGACGACCGCCCTCATCCAGCGACATCTGGCTTGGGAACATCCCCTCTTCCATACCGACGATAAAGACCTGGCTAAACTCCAGCCCCTTCGCCGAGTGCAGCGTCATCAGCTGCACCGCATCCTGCCACTTATCGGCCTGGCCTTCGCCCGCCTCAAGCGCGGCGTGCGACAGGAACGCCTGCAGCGGCATCAGATCTTCATCTTCATCCTGGTAGCTGAACTGGCGCGTTGCCGTCACCAGTTCCTCAAGGTTTTCAATACGCGCCTGGCCCTTTTCGCCTTTCTCCTGCTCATACATGACCCACAAGCCGGAATCTTTAATCACGCGGTCGGTTTGTACATGCAGCGGCATTTCGGCGGTTTCGCTCGCCAGTGAATCGACCAGCTCGCAGAAGCGCTGCAGCGCCGAGGCCGCACGGCCCGCCAGCGCTTTGGTTTGCAGCAGCTCACGCGTCGCCTGCCACAGCGTCATCTGCCGTTCGCGGGCGGTCTGGCGTACCACGTCGAGCGTGCGATCGCCCACGCCGCGCGTCGGCGTATTGACCACGCGCTCAAAGGCCGCATCGTCGTTGCGGTTGGCGATCAGGCGCAGATAGGCGAGCGCGTCTTTAATCTCCTGACGCTCGAAGAAGCGCATGCCGCCATAAATACGATACGGCATGCTGCTCTGCAGCAGCGCCTCTTCCAGCACGCGCGACTGGGCGTTGCTGCGGTAGAGAATGGCGCAGTCCTGCAGGGCGTTGCCGTTCTCCTGCCAGGTTTTGATGCGGTTGACCACAAAGCGCGCTTCGTCCAGCTCGTTAAAGGCGCAGTAGATCGAAATGGGATCGCCGTCGGTGCCATCGGTCCACAGCTCTTTGCCGAGACGGCCATTGTTATTGGCGATCAGGGCGTTAGCCGACTTCAGGATATTATTGGTAGAGCGATAGTTCTGTTCAAGACGAATGGTTTCCGCCGCCGGGAAATCCTGCAGGAAACGCTGAATGTTCTCGACCTGCGCGCCGCGCCAGCCGTAAATCGACTGATCGTCGTCGCCGACGATAATCACGCGGCCGCTGTCGCCTGCCAGCATGCGGATCCAGGCGTACTGAATGTTGTTGGTGTCCTGAAACTCATCCACCAGAATATTGCTGAAGCGTTCCCGATAGTGATTGAGAATATGCGGCTTATGCAGCCACAGCTCATGGGCGCGCAGCAGCAGCTCGGCAAAATCGACCAGTCCGGCGCGGTCGCAGGCTTCCTGATAGGCCTGATAGATGCGCAGCCAGGTCTGCTCTACCGGATTGCCATAGCTTTCAATATGTTTCGGGCGCAGCCCTTCATCTTTTTTGCCGTTGATGTACCACATGCCCTGACGCGCGGGCCACTGCTTCTCATCCAGATTCATCGCCTTAATCAGGCGTTTCAACAGGCGCAGCTGATCTTCGCTGTCGAGGATCTGAAAATCCTGCGGCAAGCCAGCGTCGAGATGGTGGGCGCGCAGCAGACGATGCGCCAGGCCGTGGAAGGTGCCGATCCACATGCCGCCCTGGCTGGTGCCGATCAGCTGCTCGATACGGTGGCGCATCTCCGCCGCCGCTTTGTTGGTAAAGGTCACCGCCATAATCGAATAAGGCGAGCAGTTCTCCACCGACAGCAACCAGGCGATGCGGTGCACCAGGACGCGTGTTTTTCCGCTGCCCGCGCCTGCCAGCACCAGCAGGTTGCCGCGCGGCGCCGCCACGGCTTCGCGCTGTTTGTCATTCAAACCGTTGAGCAGATCAGAAACGTCCATAAGCACCGTTCACTAAAGAAAACAAAAAGCGAACCCTGAATCATTCGGCTTGCAGCAAGGCGCATGACTCAGGGTACGACTGGATAAATCTACAGCCATTATAACAGTGAGGTCAGGGATGCCAATCGCGAAATTTCCACATGCGGCACCAGACGCGCATCGGCAATGTGCATCAGGTTGCCGCCACGCAGATTGATCCAGCACGCCTGCATACCGCAGCGCAACGCGCCAGCCACATCGGTGGTCAGATCGTCGCCCACGTGCAGGATCGCTTCCGGCGGAAGGCCGAGACGCTGCGCGGCGAGATGGTACATATCCTGATAAGGCTTCGCGCGGCCGTCCGGCCCGGCGCGCAGCGCGAACTGAAAATAGTCGGCGATCCCGAGCTGTTCCGGACGCGCATTGCCGTTGGTGATCGCCACCAGCGGGACTTTTTCGCCGAGCGCTTTGAGCGTCTGATGCGTCTCTTCCGGCATCTCCACCTGGCTGCGCCAGTGATGGAATACGCTCATGATCTCTTCAGCGCCGGTCGTCGCTTCCTGCGCCGAAAGACCGACGTTCAGCAGCGCCAGCTCGACCGAGCGTCGACGCCACTCTGATACGTCGTGGTAAATATCCGGCTCGCGCGCCAGCAATTCGTCGCGCAGCTTCTGATAGTCCAGCGGCGTAAATTCGCGCAGCGACGGATGCCAGGCCTGCAGCGCCGCGTGCGCTTCAGCGGTGGTTTTGCGGATCACGGGATAGTTGTCGTAGAGCGTATCGTCGAGATCGAAAGTGATAGCCTTAACGGCGCGTAATGGACGGTAAAACTTCATTCGTTCTTTCCTCGTTTGGCGCGGGGATGCGCAGCATCATACACCGTCGCCAGATGCTGGAAATCGAGATGGGTATAGATTTGCGTCGTAGAGAGGTTGGCGTGGCCCAGCAGCTCCTGCACTGCGCGCAGATCGCCGCTCGACTCCAGCAGATGGGTAGCGAAGGAGTGACGCAGCTTGTGCGGATGGATGTGGCTGGCGACGCCCTGTTTGACGCCCCATTCGGCGAAACGCTTTTGCACGTTACGTGCCGAAATCCGGCGTCCGCGGCTGGAGAGAAACAGCGCGTCATCCTCGCCGCCGAAACTGGCGCGCAGCGGCAGCCAGCGCTCCAGCCAGGCAACGGCGGTGCGGCCGATCGGCACGCGACGCTCCTTGCTGCCTTTTCCCACGACCCAGACTTCGCCCGCCTCAAGATCGACGTGACGGCAGTCCATATTGACCAGCTCCGACAAACGCAGCCCGCCGCCGTACATCACCTCCAGCATCGCGCGGTCGCGCACCGCCAGCGGATCGTTGAGGTCGATCTCCAGCAGCTGATTGACCTCATCGACGTCGATATTCTTCGGCAGGTGACGCGCGTTGCGCGGCGTAGTGACGCCTTTAGCGGGGTTAGCGGAGAGCCGGCCCTGGCTGACCTGCCAGTCGAGAAAACTGCGCAACGCCGACAGGCGCAGCGCGAGGCTGCTGGCGCCTAAACCAGCGCGGCGGCTGCGTGACGCCATGCTGCGCACCTGCGCAGGCTCCAGCTTCGCCCAGTCGTCCAGCTTCATCTCTTCGGCCATCGTCGTCAGCGCCGCCAGCTGGCGCGCATAGTTCTCCTGCGTCAGCGGGCTGAGCTGGCGCTCAACCTTGAGGTAGCGCAGGAATTCGTCGACGACCGCCTGGAGCGCGTTCATGCGCGTTCTACCCAGCGCGACAGCAGCTCCGGCATCATCTGCGCCAAATGCTGCAACAGCAACGTGCCCATACCAGCCTGATAGTGCTGGCTGTCGCGGCTGCTGAAAATCAGCACGCCCAGTTCGCCGCGCTCACCCATAAGCGACATCGCGACCGAACCGATCGCCTTGGCCTGCGGCAGCAAGAGCAGCAGTTCGGGACCGTTCAGGCTGCCGAGAAAATGGTGTTGCTGACCGAAACGCTGGATGCGCAGCGGTTCAAACGCCTGACGCGACAGGCTGAGCTGCACGAACTCAGAGGGTGCGCCCAGTCGCCACTGGTCGGCGAAGAGGCGCAGGTTAGCACCGGCCAGACCCAGCTCTCGCGCCCAGCGTTGCAGGCGATTAAGCATCTCCTGCAGCGAATCGGCCGCCGCCAGATGTCCCTGCAGCGCCAGCAGCCGATCGAACAGCTCATGGTTGGCGCTGGCCTGTTCCATCAGCAGTGTGATCTCTTCCTCCAGCCGCTGAATATGGTTGCGCTGGCGCGCCATATGCCACTCTACCAGCGACACGCTGCCGCGCACCGGATGCGGCACCGCCATCTGTTCGACCTGGCGGGCGTTGCGGATAAAGAAGTCAGGATTTTGCTGCAGATAATCGTTAACGGCCTGATCGTCCAGCAGGAGAGTATTATCAGCCTGCTCTTCGATATTTTTCATAAATGAATAAACCCATCGTAAACGTGTGTGGCGGGTCCGGTCATAAACAGCGGCTGACCGGCTCCTTTCCAGGCGATATGCAGCATGCCGCCCGGCAGATCGACGCGCACCTTCGGCGCCAGAATGCCCTGCTGAACGCCGCAGGCTACCGCGGCGCAAGCACCGCTGCCGCACGCCTGGGTTTCGCCCGCGCCGCGCTCGTAGACGCGCAGGCGAATATGCTCTGACGACACCACTTCCATAAAGCCGACGTTGACGCGTTCGGGAAAGCGCTCGTGGCTTTCCAGTGCCGGGCCCAGCGTTTCGACCGCGGCGGTCTGCACGCTGTCGACCTGGATCACGCAGTGCGGATTGCCCATGGATACCGCACCGAACATCACCGTCTGTTCGGCGACGCGCAGCAGATAGAGGTTTTCCGCCTTATTGGCACGGAACGGCACCTGCTGCGGCTCGAAGTTGGGCTCGCCCATATTGACGCGCACCAGTTCGTCCGGCGTCACGCTCAATACCATGCGGCCGGTTTGGGTGCTGACCCGGATCTCGCTTTTGTTGGTCAGGCCTTTCAGCCGCACAAAGCGGGCAAAGCAGCGCGCGCCGTTGCCGCACTGCGCCACTTCGCTGCCGTCGGCGTTGAAGATGCGATAGTGGAAGTCGAGGTCGGGATCGTAAGGCGGTTCGACGATCAGTAGCTGATCGAAACCGATCCCCAGATGGCGATCCGCCAGCCGGCGAATCAGCTCCGGCGAGAAAAAGACGTTTTGCGTCACGGCATCCACAACCATGAAATCGTTGCCGAGTCCGTGCATTTTGGAGAACTGCATTTTTTGCTCCGCCGGGTGCGCCATTACAATTATTCTGCTGACATGCTGGCGTTGCCGCCGCTCACCAGTCCACGCGTATCCGCCTGCGCCGCTCGCTGTTGCTGCTGCTTTTTCTGCTGCTCAGCTTGCTGTGGAGTTTGCGTTTTCGGCTGGTTAGCGGGCGGGAAGTAAAGCGGTCCTTTTAGTCCACAGCCTGCCAGGCTCGTCAGCGCCAGCGCCATTGCCAACAGGCTTTTTACTCTCTTCATCTCTTCTGCTCTTTTGTCCTTAACCTGGTTGCTTATCATCGCAGTTGAAGATGGAAAAGCAACAGGAAATCCCCGCAATTCACGTGCGCGCGGTGACAGTTCAGCAAGGAAAGGGCCGCGCGGCGAGCGCGGCGTCAGTGTACCTGGTAGCGCGGCTGATAGTCGCCGTTGTCGTTATCCGGCTGCGTGGCGCAGAGCTGGGCCAGCGTCTGGCTGCGGAACGGGATAACCTGGAAGCGCTCGCCGGTATTTACGATCTGGTAGAACTGCGGCAGGTTAAAGTTGATAAAGCTGGAGCCGTAGGTAAAACGATCGTGCGAAGAGGAGTAAAAGCGGCTGACGTCGCGCACCAGCTCCTCCTTGCTGCCTTCGCAGTGGTGATAGACCTCGACGCGGTTGGTTTCATCCAGAATATAGATGTTGAAACCTTGCTCGTCGGTGGTGTCTTCGAAGAAGAACTGAATAATGCCTTCGCTGGCGTAGCCGTTCACGACCGGCGGCAGCGGCGTCTGGTTCGACTCCACTTTAATCGACAGGCCGTGCAGCTTGTTGTTGGAAATCGCGCCGTAAAACTCCACGGCATTTTCCAGCTTCTGTACCGAGACGCTCATGCGCTCAAAGAAGAGTCCCCACGTCTGGCCAGCCATGCGCAGCGCCTTAAAGCGACCCGGCTCCTGACGCGTGCTGGAGAGACGCAGCTCAATGCATTCGGAGACGAGCTGCTGAACGCGCGTGCGGATCAGCCCACGCAGATGCTGGCTGTAGCAGAACACTTCGACCGTGTCCGGCGGCGCGGCATCCTGGTGCATTTTGCCCAGAATAGTTTTTAACGCCTCGATCATCGCCTGCTCGCCGCTGAAGTGCAGCGTGCGCACTTCATTCCATGAGTTGCGGTAGAGCAGGTCGATGCTGCCGATCAGGCACTGCTGCTGTTGACCGAAGCTAAAGACGTCGAGCTTACGGAAATCGAAATGCACCACCTGATTGCGGAAAGCGGAGGTCGGGTCGTGCTCAAGGTTGACGATAATCGCCAGATGACGGATCTCGCATGGGCTATAGAGCGCTTTCGGCGTTGGCGCAGGCAGACGCAGCGGGAAGTGAGACGACACGTCGTTCACCAGCTCCTGCAGACGCGCCAGATCGCAAATCTCGTTGCCTTTGATATGCAGACGCGTCTTGCTGGTCAGCAGGCCGTTGAACCACGCCCAGGCCACCAGCTTATTCAGGTAGCGGTTATACTCCAGCGGCTGATGGCTGATGATTGAGCTCATATCCGGCGCCTGATTATAGAGATACCAGCCTGAACGGTTGGCGCGGCCAGCCGGGACATGAATAAAGGTGAGGTTCTCTTCCGACAGATCGGGTGAAATCTGCGGGTTGACCAGCGTCACTTTGCCCGGCAGCGCTTCAAAAGCGGCGTACAGTTTACGCGTCAGCACGCCGATATCCTGCGGACTCGCGCTGACGCTTAAATTGTTGCGGCGGGCAAAACGGATCAGGTTGCGATAGCTCTGCATCATCGCATCCAGCAGTTCGTTGTGCGCCTCGCGCACGCGTTCGATTTTCCAGCCGCCGCGGTTATCGAGGATCGCTAGTTTTTCTTCGTCCCAGCCCCACTCTTTCACCAGCTGCGACAGGATCTCGCGTCGCCAGCCTGAGCGGCTGCTGTTTTCGTCGGCGCTCAGCTTCTCGCACACTTTCAGATAGAAACAGCGGCGCACCAGATCGAGACGCGGCTGATCGTCCACGCTGGTCAGATAGTGCGTCACGCGCTCCAGCATCATGCAGTAAGGATCAAGACCAAAGCTGACGATTTCGCCGTCGTGCAGGCGCTGTTTAATGTCCATCGCCAGCAGCTGCGTGTTGGGATACTCCCAGCTATACGCTTCCAGCAACAGGGTTTTCAGCACCGCCTTATAGGGTGAGTCGATACTTTTATAGAGCTGCCACAGGCTGGCGCCGAAATACTCTTCCGCCGACAGCGTGCCGAGTCCGCCAAGATCAAGCCACTCGTTAGGCGTCAGCACGCCCTGCGCATAAAGCGACATCACATAGTCGTCGTAGTGATGTTCTTCTTCGCACGGCACCATATTCCACAGGATGCGTTTACCCGCCATACGCACGGCGGTGCGATAGAACTCATCCAGCAGCAGGATATGTTGCGTCGAGCCGCAGTCTTCTGCGCCGAGGCTGCCGCTTTCATTATGGCGGAAGCGGTTTTCATCAATCAGGAAGAAGCTGACTTCCACGCCCATCGACACGCACCACTTCTGCAACAGCGTACATTTGCGCTGCAGGTTGAGACGCTCTTCGTTGTCCAGCCAGGATTGATGACAGACCCAGATATCAAGGTCAGAGACGCTGTTCTGCCCGACCGACGAGGTGCTGCCCATGGAGTAGATGCCGGTAATCGGCATTTCGCCGGTGCGCGACACGTCCAGCGTCAGCTCGTGACCGCCCGCCAGCTCACGCATCAGCAGAAGCTGGTTTTCTTCAGGCGTGAAGAAGCTGATACCGCGGGGAACGTTACCGTCGAAGTAACCCGGCATCAGCGGATGATGATAATGCAGTAAGGTCGGCAGCAGACTGTATACGTGCTGGAAAGCAGGTCCCATCGCAGCCAGCGCACGATCGACGCGCAGCTGATTAATGGCATCCAGTCTCTGTTTCAGTGTCTCAATGTAGAGGTACAAGACGTTTCGCCTGATTGTCCCAGTGTTTAAGCAACCTGTTTCCGAAATCTGCCGCTTAATAATCGAAAAAGATGGGCAGATTATTGCTGGAAACGTGATCAATCTAACACCTGGCAGATTGACCGTAAAGAAAGTTGCGCTACTTAACAGTTTAGCACGTTCCTGTTCGCTTCCTGCGCTTTCGGACACCGGTATCCGCTTCATCCTCTTTTAACTGGCGAATCTTCCCGCCTGCCCGGTCAAATAATCCGTTGAAACTGTCAGCCTTCAGCCGACAATGATAGGATATTCGGTGAACGATCAAAATGGTTAACAGCATGTTAGACAAAATTTTCAGAATTGCTACAAGACAAAGTCCTCTTGCGCTCTGGCAGGCACATTATGTCCAGCAACGCCTGATGGCCGCGCATCCGGGCCTGCGCGTTGAGCTAGTGCCTATGGTCACTAAAGGCGACGTCATCCTCGACACGCCGCTGGCGAAAGTGGGCGGTAAAGGACTATTTGTCAAAGAGCTTGAGCTGGCGATGCTGGAAAATCGCGCCGATCTCGCCGTCCACTCAATGAAAGATGTGCCGGTCGCGTTCCCCGAAGGATTAGGGCTGGTCACGATTTGCGAACGCGAAGATCCGCGCGACGCCTTCGTCTCGAACCACTACAACTCGCTTGACGAGCTGCCGCAGGGTGCCGTGGTAGGCACCTCCAGCCTGCGTCGCCAGAGCCAGATTAGCGAACGCCGTCCCGATCTGGTGATCCGCTCGCTGCGCGGCAACGTCGGGACGCGCCTGTCGAAGCTCGACGCCGGCGAATATGACGCCATTATTCTGGCGACCGCCGGACTGAAGCGTCTGGAGCTTGAAGCGCGCATTCGTCAGCCGTTGCCGGCGGAAATTTCTCTGCCTGCTGTCGGTCAGGGTGCGGTGGGCATTGAATGCCGCCTCGATGACAGCGAGCTGATCGGGCTGCTGCAGGCGCTCAACCATGACGATACTGCCGTGTGCGTCAAAGCCGAACGCGCCATGAACACGCGCCTGGAAGGCGGCTGTCAGGTGCCGATCGGCAGCTTTGCGCTGCTGGAAGGCGACGAGCTGTGGCTGCGCGGCCTGGTCGGCGCGCCAGACGGCAGCGTAATGGTGCGCGGTGAACGTCGCGGCCCGCGCGCCGAGGCGGAAGCGATGGGAATTTCTCTCGCCGAAGAGCTGCTCGGCAAAGGCGCGCGCGATATTCTGCGCGACGTCTACCAGGGGCAGCCGCCGCTATGACTATTCTGGTCACTCGCCCGGAGCCCGCAGCCAGCGCGCTGGTGACTCGCCTGCGCGCGCTTGGCCGCGAGGCGTGGAGCCTGCCGCTGATTGAGTTTGCACCGGGCAGCGACCTTGACCGCCTGCCACAACAGCTTGCCACGTTACGCAAGGGCGACCTGGTTTTCCTGCTTTCTCAGCAGGTGATCCAGTATGCGCAGCCCGCGCTGGCGCGCCACAACGCAGCGTGGCCCGCAGACGTGGACTATTATGCAATTGGTCGCAGCACCGCGCTGGCATTTCACACCGCCAGCGGCCGTCACGTCGACTATCCGCACGCGCAGGAAACCAGCGAAGCGCTTATCAACATGGCGGCATTGCAGCGGGTATCCGGTAAGAAAGCGCTGATTTTACGAGGGAATCCAGGGCGCGAACTGCTGGCGGAAACGCTGATCGATCGCGGTGCGGAAGTCTCGTTCAGCCAGTGCTACCAGCGCTGTCAGAAGCACTACGACGGCCCCGTTGAAGGCCGACGCTGGCGTAACCGCGGCATCACAACGCTGGTGGTCAGCAGCGGTGAAATGTTACAACAGCTCTTTTCTCTGTTCCCCGCAGTCGATCGCGAGGAATGGTTATTACGCTGCCGACTGGTTGTCGTCAGCGAACGTTTGGCTACGCTCGCCAGTGAACTGGGCTGGCAGGATATTCAGGTAGCCGATGGTGCCGATAACGATGCGCTGCTGCGCGCGTTACGCTGAACTTAATCATGGGATGTGCCACAGATGACGGAACAAAAAGCGACCTCCGCCACGGTTGAAGAGACTACGCCAGCGGCAGATACTTCGCCCTCTTCCCGCCAGCAACCGCCGCGCGACAAAAAGAGCGGCGGCATGGTGCTGGGCGCAGTGGCGATTATCATTGCCCTGGCGACCGGCGCGGGTTTATACCTTAACGGGAAACATCAGGCTGAACTTCAGGCGCAGGCAAATCAGAGCCTGAGCGATAAGCTGAACGCCTTGCAGCAGCAAGCGAGCAGCGACAAACAGCAGTTGGCGCAGCAGCTCAGCAGCGCACAAAACGCGCTGAACGACGCGCGCACCCAGCAGGCCGCCACGGCGAAGGAGCTGGAGACGCTGCGTGAAAAGGTCGCCACCATCTCTGGCAATGATGTGCACGCCTGGCTGGTGTCGCAGGCCGACTATCTGGTGAAACTGGCGGGCCGCAAGCTCTGGAGCGATCAGGATGTCACCACGGCGGCGGCGCTGCTGAAAAGCGCCGATGCCAGCCTGGCCGATATGAACGATCCGAGCGTCACCAACGTGCGTCGCGCGCTGACGCAGGATATCAGCACGCTCTCGGCTATCAACCAAATCGATTATGACGGCATTATTCTGAAGCTGAACCAGCTATCGAACGGCGTCGATAATCTGCGTCTGGCGGACAACGACAGCGACGACGCACCGATGGACAGCGATGGCGGCGAGCTGACCTCCTCGCTGCGCGAATGGCGTCAGAACCTGGTGAAAAGCTGGCATAACTTTATGGATGACTTCATCACTATTCGCCGCCGCGACAATACGGCGCAGCCGCTGCTGGCGCCGAACCAGGACGTCTATCTGCGTGAGAACATCCGCTCGCGTCTGCTGATCGCCGCGCAGGCAGTGCCGCGTCATCAGGACGAAATTTATAAACAGTCTATCGACACCGTATCCAGCTGGGTTCGCGCCTGGTACGACACTAACGATCCCGCGACCAAAGCCTTTCTGGCGCAGCTGGACGAACTGAGCCAGCAGAGCATCAATATGAATCTGCCGGATAATCTGGAAAGCCAGCCGCTTATCGATAAGCTGATGCAGACACGCGTGCGCAACCTGATCGCGCAGCCTTCCGTCGCCGCTGACCAGCAAGGAGGCTAAGCGCATGCTTAAGGTATTTATCCTGTTCGTCCTGCTTATCGCCGGCATTGTGGTAGGCCCGATGATTGCCGGTCATCAGGGCTATGTGCTGATTCAGACCGATAACTGGAATGTAGAAACCAGCGTAACCGGACTGGTGATCATTCTGATCATCAGCCTGCTGATTATTCTGGGTGTTGAATGGCTGCTGCGTCGTCTGTTTCGCACCGGCGCACGCACCCGAGGCTGGTTTACCGGTCGCAAACGCCGTCGTGCGCAGCGCCATACACAGACCGCGCTGATGAAGCTGGCCGAAGGCGATCACCGTCAGGTTGAAAAGCTGCTCTCTAAAGATGCCGATCACGCTGACGTGCCGGTAGCCAACTACCTGCTGGCGGCTGAAGCGGCGCAGCAGCGCGGCGATGAAATCCGCGCCAACCAGCACCTTGAGCGGGCCGCTGAACTGTCGGACAACGATGTTATTCCAGTCGAAATCACCCGCGCGCGCATTCTGCTGGCGCGTAACGAAGATCACGCTGCGCGTCATGCCATCGATCGACTGCTGGAAGTCGCGCCGCGCCATCCGGAAGTTCTGCGGCTGGCGGAGCAGGCTTACGTGCGCACCGGCGCATGGAGCTCGCTGATTGATATTCTGCCTGCGATGGAGAAATCGCAGGTTGGAGATGAGCAGCATCGCGCCGACCTGCAGCAGCAGGCGTGGCTGGGTCTGATGAATCAGGCGATGGCCGATCAGGGCAGCGACGGCCTGAAGCGCTGGTGGTCAAATCTGAGCCGTAAAACGCGTCAGCAAACGGCGCTGCAGGTGGCGATGGCTGACCATTTGATTGAGTGCGACGATCATCAGACCGCGCAGGATATCGTGCTGGACGGCCTGAAGCGACACTACGACGATCGTCTGGTGCTGCTGATGCCGCGCATCAAAAGCAGCAATCCGGAAGCGCTGGAGAAAGCGCTGCGCCAGCAGATTAAGCAGCATGGCGCGACGCCGCTGCTGCACAGCACGCTGGGGCAGTTGCTGATGCGCCATGGCGAATGGCAGCAGGCCGTTGACGCGTTCCAGCAGGCGCTGGCACAGCGTCCCGACGCGTTTGACTACGCGTGGCTGGCGGACGCCTACGACCGTATGCATCGCCCGGAAGAAGCAGCGAAAATGCGCCGTGAAGGCTTACTGCTGACGCTGAAAAACAACCCGAATGCTTAATGTTGTTGTTACTTGTTTACGCCGGGCTTGCCCGGCTTTTTTTTGCCCTTTCTCCGTACCAAAAAAAACACCTGCCAGAGGCAGGTGTAAAATCAGGTCGGTAAGACAACCTTGAGGTATCCGACTCAACGGTATGTCTGTTGACCCTGCAAGGCGTAAGCGATGCAGGCAGGCAGACAACGGATACCCAAAAGTGGCTCTGCGTCATTCCCAGGTTTATGCAGCATCAGCAGACATAAGAGGTGGAATGAGCATCTACGCGATAATTATTGCAAAGCGCGTGCCAGGTTGCAGAAGATAAAATAAAAGCTTTAATTTCAATGCATTGAATTTTACCGCTCAGACAAAAAAGGCGCAGGTAGTCTGTGCCAGACGACAAACAGCCTGGACGCTGTCTCCTTTTTGAGACGATGAAGCGCATTTATTTTTAATATCTGTTAAATCAATAAATTAGTAGTCTCCAGAAAGAGACAATGAGACTGTTTCTGTCACAGAGGGCAATCTGCTTATCCTCATCTTCTACAGACGAAAAAAAACCTGCTTTTTCAGGCAAGTTTATAAAATGGTCGGCGAGAGAGGATGACGCTTATCTTCGTTAAGCGCCCTTCGGGCCGTTGCTGCGCAACGTTGTCTCGCTACGCTCGGCGCAAACCTCCTTCGGAGGTTCTCATCCTCTTTTCTACAGACGAAAAAAAACCTGCTTTTTCAGGCAGGTTTATAAAATGGTCGGCGAGAGAGGATGACGCTTATCTTCGTTAAGCGCCCTTCGGGCCGTTGCTGCGCAACGTTGTCTCGCTACGCTCGGCGCAAACCTCCTTCGGAGGTTCTCATCCTCTTTTCTACAGACGAAAAAAAACCTGCTTTTTCAAGCAGGTTTATAAAATGGTCGGCGAGAGAGGATTCGAACCTCCGACCCACTGGTCCCAAACCAGTTGCGCTACCAAGCTGCGCTACTCGCCGATAATTTTTATTGTTTTGTTTTGCCTGGTGCGAAGAGAGGGACTTGAACCCTCACGTCCGTTAAGACACTAACACCTGAAGCTAGCGCGTCTACCAATTCCGCCACCTTCGCGTATCCCAGCAAAATCTGGGGTGGCTAATGGGACTCGAACCCACGACAACTGGAATCACAATCCAGGGCTCTACCAACTGAGCTATAGCCACCACAATTCGTTATGTTGCAAGTCTCTGACCTACAGCATGTAACTCTTTACTAACGCGGTAATGTAACCACCGCAGCTCCTGCGCACAAACTAAATGGCGCGCCCGACAGGATTCGAACCTGAGACCTCTGCCTCCGGAGGGCAGCGCTCTATCCAGCTGAGCTACGGGCGCGTAGCGCCGTTGCGGATGGGCATACTACGGACTTGGGGTGATGCTGTCCAGTGCTTTTTTAATAAAAAAACGCGTTTGATTACGCTTTGTGCATTTCGTCGAGTAATGCAGCACTCTGGCTATTTCCTCAGCGAAAAAACGCCGCAGTAATCAGTGATATCAGAGATCGCCGCGCCAGTGATAGCGCAAATATTTGATCAGTTTTAACTGGCGGCGCAGGCGGCTGGGCTGTCGAATCAGGCGATAGAGCCATTCCAGCCCCAGACGCTGCCAAATCTTCGGCGCGCGCTTTATCTGTCCCGTAAAGACATCATAGGTTCCGCCGACGCCCATATAGAGTGCGTGCGGCCAGCGCGCGCGGCAATCGCGCATTAACAGCTCCTGACGCGGCGATCCCAGCGCCACGGTGACGATACGCGCGCCGCTGGCGGCGATGCGGGTAAAAAGCGCATCACGATCGGCTGGCGCGAAGTAGCCGTTCTGCGCGCCGACGATATTCAGGTTCCACTGGCGACGCAGCTTATTGCAGGTCTCATCCAGCACCGCCTGTCGCCCGCCAATCAAAAACACCGGCGTGCCCTGCCGTCCGGCGCGTTCCATCAAGGCCTCCCACAAATCCGCGCCCGCTATACGCTGCACCTCGGCATGGGGATATTTTTTACGGATGGAGCGCACGATACTGATGCCGTCGGGATATTTAAACTCCGCCTCCTGCAACAGCGAGCGCAGTTCATCATCCTGCTCCGCCGTCAGTATCTTTTCGGCATTAATCGCCACTAACGTTCCGCTGCGTACCGCCTCATCCGGCAGCAGAAAATCCACAAACGCGGACATACTGTCGAAACCATACAGCGACACGCCGCGTATCTCATACTGCGGCGCTTCTGGTAACCTTGTCATGGTTGAGTTTTGTTTCCCTGTTATGCCAGAGGCGTTAAGTGGAGCTCTGTAAAACCTGACCGCCGCGACGTCGAATCAGCCCGGCGCGATCCAGCAGCCAGTAAAACATCTTCGCCACGCCGAGGCAGGCCAGAAAAATTAAAGCGAAAAAGACCACGCGAGAGCCGAACGCATCCAGCCCCTCACGCGCCAGCACAATCATATTGAACACCGCGCCAAAGCAAAAACTCTGCATAATCGCGCCGCTGTAGCGGTTGCTGGCGTCACGGCCGCGCAAATAAAGCGTATCGAAGCCCTTAATAATCAACCCGACCGCCACCGCGCCCGGCAGAATAAACCAGACGCCGCCCATCACCAGCAGCGATCCCAGCAGCGTAGGCGAAATCGCCAGTCCTGAATGGTTGTTCAGCACTTCCCAGGTAAAGTAGTTAGCGCTGTTCAGCACCATCGACGGCCTGCCCGGCCACAGCCAGCCGGGAATATAGACATAGAAGTCGCGCCAGATGGGCGCCAGCCCCTGAAATTCTATTTTGGAATAATTTTCCAGCAGCAGTGCCAGGTTCTCCCACGGCGAAAACGTATCGCGCGTCAGGTAAAGAAACGTGTAAACCGCCTCTTCGCCGAGCACGTTAAGGTTATAGCGCCGCAGCGCCAGCCAGAACATGCCGCCTATCGCCAGGACGCCCGCCGCCGCCAGCATCCACAGGCTGATCCAGCCGCGCGTAATGCCGATAAACAAGAACAGGGCAAAAGCGATAATGATATTGGCGCGCGTACCGCCGACCAGCGCGTAGGTCAACAGGCCGAAGGCGACCGTGACCACCAGAAACAGCAGCCAGTTACGCTGCGTAGGACGCAGAAAATAGAGGATCAGCATCGCCGGAATAAAGAAATAGAAAAAGCGCTTCAGCGCCACGCCGGAGACTTCGCTGGAGAAAATCTGGTTATAGGCGGTCAGGCGGAACAGCAGAAAGCCGTTGTTCAGGAAAAATACCGTCACCGTACCGATAGCGACCAGCGCCAGCAGCACGCAGGTCAGGTGCGTCTCGACGCGATTCATCTGCAGCCAGGGTCTGGCGCGCGGCACCGTCGCAGGTCGCAGCCGCACCTTATAGCTGACGTAATAAACGGCATAGAACGCCGTCGCCGACAGCAGCGCCTGCAGCAGATACTCAGGCGGCACCACCTCAACGTTAAAGCGGAACACCAGCAGGCTAGTTAGCGGAAACCCAAAATAGAACGTCAGTAAAAACAGCAGGGTAAAAAAGAGGTGAAAATTAAAGCGTACGCGCCTGAACTCCCGCCAGGTCAGGGTCAGGATAAAACCCAGCGACAGCAGATAAACCACCAGCAGACCGCTGAACTGCATCAGGTTCATGAGGACTCCCTTTCACAATGGCGCAATGCCTCGCGCCAGCCCGTCACATAGCCCGGTGCGAAAAAAGCGATGGCCTGTTTGTCGCAGCTCGCCAGCTGGCGGCGCGCTTCAGCCACGCTCCCGCTGTCCAGCGCATCGCTGCTAAACAGTACCGGCAGCCCCTGCTCGCTGAGATCGCGCCAGAACGGGTTGCGTCGGTTAAGCACAAAAGGCACGTTGGCCTGAATCAGCAGGCAGAGCGTTCCAATACCCTGCTGCCGCTCGAACATAAAATAACCTAAATGACAGCGGGCGAGCAGCGCTAAATAGTCATCAAAGGCGAGATTGCTGCGCAGCAGCTCCACCTGCCCGTCAGGAAACAGCCTCTCTGCCGCTGTCGCTACCTCGTTGATGTAGGCTTCATTGTTCGGCGGATAGCCCAGCGGCACGACGATGCGCACCTCTGTGCCAAACTGCTGGCGGATTGACGTTAAGCCTTCAATATGGCGATTGCTGGCGTCGCCGGAATTGCCCAGCAGAATGGTAAAACGCGCTTCCGGCGCGCTTTGCAGCGCGGTGGAGGGCATTTTAGTTGGAAAATAGAGCCGCGCAGCAGGCACGCGGGGATGGCGCTGCTGGTAATAGTGTAAATCGCCGAGAGTGGCGAAAACCTGCGCCACGCGCCCTTGCGCGATACGTCGCAGCAGATAAAAGAGGCGGAACTTCAGGCTGCGCGACTCTTCGTAAAGATCGGCGCCCCAGACGTGCCAGTAGAGCTGGCTGGAGCGGATCTTACCGCTCAGCAGCGCCAGCCAGATGCCGGAATTAAACTGACCGTGGCAGAAAAAACGCTGTTCGCGGTTTTTCGCCCGCGCCGTCAGCGCCTGCGCCAGCGCTTTCTTCGAACCAAAGGTCTCAATAGCAAGATTGCTGAAAGCGGCGAGCGAGGCGGGCTGCTGCGTCACCACCATAAAGTGGCGCGGCTGGTCGACAGGCAGCTCAACGCTTAACACATCGTTGAAAAAGCGCAGCACCGTTTGATTGTGATGAGGGATATCCGATCCCAGAACGTGTATTAACGTCATTTTTTCCGGTAATAAACCATAAATGCGCCGCAGCAGAGCGCGAAATAACAGAGATAGGTCGCCATGTAGGCCTGCGCTGCGCCGGTCGCTCCCGACAGCGGGATCAGCCAGCGCGAGAAGAGCGTCAGCAGCACGAACTGGCTGATTTCGGCCAGAATATAAAAGCGCAGCGACGCCTTAGCAATCACCAGATAACCGAAAACGTAGGCGCCGACCTTAAACACATCGCCGCACAGCTGCCAGACAAAGAGATCGCGCATGGCGTGAAACGCCGGAGAAAAGAGCAGCCAGATCGCCAGATCGCGCAGCAGCCAGACGCAAAAGCCGACTGCCGCCACGGCAGGCAGAACAAAGCGCAGCGCCCGCATGATTTCGCGCGCAATATCGCGCTTCTGCTCCAGGCGCGCCAGCGTCGGCAATAGCCAGACGCTGAAGGTGGCGGTAATGAACTGCAGCCAGGCGTCCGAGATGCTGGTGACGCCCTGCCACAGACCGACCTGCGCCCAGCCGTTATGTTGCGCCAGCAGGTTACGCATCATGACCCAGGCTACCGGCAGCGTTACCGAGGTAATCAGCGCCATCAGGGTAAACTTCGCCAGGCTGCGCGCAAAGTCTGACTGCCACTGCGGCTTCAGCCAGCCGATCGGCAGCGGTACGCGTCGCTTTAGCAATGCGAATGCCGGTACCACAACCAGCGCAGGCACCAGCGCAAACCCTACCAGCGCGCCCGCATAGCCACCAACCCACCAGCACAGCACGTAGGCCGCGACCCCGATTAGACTGCCGATGATCAGCGCCAGCGCGTTGCCGCGCGCGTCGCGATAGCCTTTCAGCAGCGCCAGCGCCAGGTTAGCCCAGGCGATGCCGAACTGCAGGAAGGCGACAATACGCACCACATTCTCGAAGCGCGTGTGGCCGAACAGCGCCTGGCTGATCGGCGCGGCCGCCAGCAGAAAAACCAGCGCCAGCAGCGTGGAAAAGCCCAGCACCATCGCGGATGCGGTACCCAGCAGCGCGCGTAGCGGCTCCGGCTGATGCTGATACTTCGCCACAAAGGTAGTGACGCCATTAAAGATGCCTGCACCCGCCAGCACGCCCAGAACGGTGATCAGCTGGCGAAAGTTACCCGCCTGCCCGACGCCTTCCGGGCCGAAACTCACCGCCAGTAGTTTCACCACCAGCAGCCCGGCAGCGATTTTCACCAGCGTGGACGACGCCGTCCACACCGACGCTCTGGCCAGCGACATCAGGCGAAGAAGCTCAGTAAGGAACTTATAACCGTATTCTGGTTATTGTCCGTCAGGTTATAAAACAGCGGCAGGCGCAGCAGCCGCTCGCTCTCGCGCGTAGTAAAAAGGTCCGCGCCATGAAAGCGGCCAAACTCTTCGCCGGCGGGCGAGCTGTGCAGCGGAATATAGTGAAAAACCGTCAGGATCTCCGCCTCTTTCATCCAGCTAATCAGCGCCTGGCGATCGTCGCTGTCGCGCAGTTTGATATAGAACATATGCGCATTGTGTTCACAGGCGGCAGGCAACGTCGGCAGCTCAATACGCCCTTTCGCCGCCATCGGCTGCAGCGCGTCATAGTAGCGCTGCCACAGGCGCAAACGCTGCTGATTGACGCGCTCGGCCGCCTCCAGCTGCGCCCACAGGTAGGCCGCCTGTAGATCCGCCATCAGATAGCTCGAGCCGATATCGCGCCAGGTGTACTTATCCACCTGGCCACGGAAAAACTGGCTGCGGTTGGTGCCCTTCTCGCGAATCACTTCAGCACGCTCGATTAGCGCCGCATCGTTGATCAGCGTCGCGCCGCCTTCGCCGCCCGCGGTATAGTTCTTGGTTTCATGGAAGCTGAAGCAGCCGATATGGCCGATAGTGCCCAGCGCGCGGCCCTTGTAGCGCGACATCACGCCCTGTGCCGCATCTTCGATCACCCAGAGCTTATATTGCGCCGCCAGCGCCATAATAGCGTCCATTTCGCAGGCCACGCCCGCATAGTGTACCGGCACGATGGCGCGCGTTTTCTCGGTGATCGCCGCTTCGATTTTGCTTTCGTCGATATTGAGCGTATCCGGACGAATATCCACGAAGACGATGGTCGCGCCGCGCAGTACAAAGGCGTTGGCGGTAGAGACAAAGGTATAGCTCGGCATAATCACTTCATCGCCGGGCTGAAGATTAATCAGCAGCGCCGCCATCTCCAGCGACGCGGTGCATGACGGCGTCAGCAGCACTTTTTTGCTGCCGAAGCGCTGTTCCATCCACTGCTGACAGCGACGGGTAAAGCCGCCGTCGCCGCACAGTTTGCCGCTGGCCATCGCCGACTGCATATATTCAAGCTCGCTACCCACTATCGGCGGCGCGTTAAATGGGATCATGATCTTTCCTGTAGAACCAGTAAGCGGTGCTTTCCAGCCGGGCACCGCTGCGTAAATAGAGTCGCATCGCCGAGAGGTTGCTGAGCTGCGTCGCAACGCGCAGACGGCTGAGCTGACGAACCCGTCCCCAGTCTGCACCCGCCAGCAGCAAACGCTGCCCGATGCCGTTGCCCTGCGCATGGGGCAGGACGCCCAGCAGCCCGACGCGCGCGTCGCCTTCCGTCTCGCGCAGCGAGATAAAACCCTGCAGCGCGCCGGACTCATCGCTGGCGATCAGGCACTGATGATCAAAAGTGCCGCGCACCGCGTTTTCAATCCACTGGGCGTAAAAGCGGGCGCTGGCGTCCGCATCGAACCAGGGCGCGCGAAAGCGGCTCTGCACGAAGATCTGCGCCGCCGCTGCGCGCAGCGCGTCGATTTGCGCTTCACGGGCGATGCGGATACCGCTCTGTCGTTCCGTGCGTTTAATATTAATAGCCAGGTCTGCTTCGCCTTCCGCCAGCTGAAAACCCTGCTGGCAAACGGCGTCGATCGCCTCAAGACGGTCGGCAGGCACTTTGATTTGCCATAACCCGGCCGGATGGCGCAGCGCCTCGTCCAGCGACAGGTCTCCATCGAGATCGAGGCGCGCTGTCTCGCAGCCGAAAAAGGCGCTTTCCCACGCCAGGGGATTAATACTGACGCGGACGGGCATGTAGGAGATCCAGCAGATACTGGCCGTAGCCGGTTTTTGTTAATGCCTCACCGGCGGCACGCAGCTGGTCGTCGCTCAGCCAGCCGTTGCGCCAGGCAATTTCCTCCAGACAGGCGACTTTGAATCCCTGTCGCTTTTCCACCGTCTGTACGAAGGTGCTGGCTTCAATCAGGCTGTCGTGCGTGCCGGTGTCGAGCCAGGCGAATCCGCGGCCTAACAGCTCGACAGAGAGCTGACCGCGCGCCAGATACATCTGGTTGATAGCGGTAATTTCCAGCTCGCCACGCGCTGAAGGCTTGACCTGCTTCGCAAAATCCACGACCTGATTATCGTAAAAATAGAGGCCCGTTACCGCCCAGCGCGATTTTGGCGCACTGGGTTTCTCTTCGATAGAGAGCGCGTTAAACGCGTCATCAAATTCCACCACACCAAAACGTTCGGGATCCATAACCTGGTAGCCAAACACCGTCGCGCCCTGCTCGCGAGCGGCGACTTTCCTTAATTTAGGGCTGAAGCCCTGACCAAAATAGAGGTTGTCGCCTAACACCAGGCAGCAGTTATCGCCGTCAATAAAGTCTTCGCCGATAATAAACGCCTGAGCCAGACCATCCGGGCTTGGCTGCACCGCATAGCTAAGGTGAATGCCGAACTCGCTGCCGTCGCCCAGCAGGCGCACAAAATGATCGCGATCCTCCGGCGTGGTGATCAGCAGGATGTCGCGAATGCCCGCCAGCATCAATACCGACAGCGGATAGTAGATCATCGGCTTGTCGTAAACAGGCAGCAGCTGTTTAGAGATCGCACGCGTGATGGGATGAAGACGCGTGCCTGAACCGCCCGCCAGAATAATACCTTTCATCGCTTCTGCTCCTCAGACGCCGTCATAAGCGCGACGCAGCCAGGCCAAGCCGCTCGCCGCGATAGCGCTCGTCCAGAATAGCCTGCCACCATGCCTGATTATTTAAATACCAGAGCACGGTTTTACGCATACCGCTTTCAAAGGTTTCCTCTGGCGTCCAGCCCAGCTCGCGCGCAATCTTACTGGCGTCGATGGCATAGCGCTGATCGTGCCCCGGGCGATCGGCGACAAAGGTAATCAAATCGCGGTAGTGAGTAAGACCTGCGGCTTTACGTTCCGGCGCCAGCAACTCCAGCAAATCGCAGATGGCGTGCACCACATCGATATTACGCTGCTCATTGTGTCCGCCGATATTGTAGGTCTCGCCTACCTTGCCGCTGTTCACGACGCGATAGAGCGCGCGCGCGTGATCTTCGACATAAAGCCAGTCGCGGATCTGTTCGCCGTTGCCGTAAACCGGCAACGGCTTGCCTGCCAGCGCATTGATAATGGTGAGGGGGATCAGCTTTTCCGGGAAATGGCAGGGCCCATAATTGTTTGAGCAGTTGGTTACGATAACAGGCAGGCCATAAGTCCGAAGCCAGGCGCGCACCAGGTGATCGCTGCTGGCTTTGGTCGCAGAATAAGGGCTGCTGGGCGCATACGGTGTGGTTTCGGTGAAAAAGGCCTCGGGGTCCAGCAGATCGCCGAACACTTCATCAGTCGAAATATGATGGAAGAGAAAAGCTTCCCGCCGCTGCGCGTCCAGTTTGTTCCAGTAACCGCGCGCCGCTTCCAGCAACTGATAGGTGCCAACAATATTGGTTTCGACAAAGGCGATCGGGCCATCAATAGAACGATCAACGTGGCTTTCCGCCGCCAGATGCATGACGCAGTCAGGCTGATAGCGCGCAAAAACCGCGTCCAGCGCCGGTCGATCGCAAATATCCACCTGCTCGAAAGCGAAGCGCACATTCTGCATGACGCTGGCCAGCGAGGCGAGATTGCCTGCATAGCTGAGCTTGTCGACCACTACTATGCGGTGATCTGTCTCTTCGATAAGAAAACGCACCAGCGCCGAGCCGATAAAGCCCGCGCCGCCCGTGATCAAAAATTGTTTCACCGCCATACTCCCCGCGTATCCACAATCCAGGATTGGGTAACCTGGGAGGTGTCAACGGCGCGAAAATGGTCATGATCCACCAGCATTACCAGCACGTCGGCCTGCGCCAGTGCCTGCTCGCGGGAGACGAGTTCAGCTTTGTCGCCAAGCGTGGCGGGCAGCGCGGCGATATGCGGCTCCACCACCCAGCTTTGGCCGCGGTGCCATTCGGCGATCATCTGCGCGACCTGCATCGCCGGGCTTTCGCGTAGATCGTCGATATTAGGTTTAAACGCCAGGCCGAAGCAGGCAATAACGATCTCATCGGCGCGCTTGCCGCTCTGGGTCAGGCAGTCAGCCAGCGCCGCCTTGACCTGATTAAGCACCCAGTGCGGCTTGCTGTCGTTCACTTCCCGCGCGGTGCGGATCAGTCGCGCCAGCGATGGGTTCTGCGCCACGATAAACCAGGGATCGACTGCAATGCAGTGCCCACCGACGCCAGGGCCAGGCTGCAAAATATTGACGCGCGGGTGGCGGTTCGCCAGCGCAATCAGTTCCCAGACGTTAATTCCCTGATCGGCGCAGATTAGCGACAGCTCATTGGCGAAAGCGATATTGACGTCGCGGAAGCTGTTTTCCGTTAGCTTGCACAGTTCCGCCGTGCGCGCGTTGGTCTCAACGCATTCACCCTGCAGGAAAATGCGGTAGAGCGCGCTGGCCTGCGCCGAGCAGGCGGGGGTCATGCCGCCGATCACGCGGTCGTTGTGAATCAGTTCCTGCATGATTTTGCCCGGCAGCACGCGCTCCGGACAGTAGGCGATAAAGATATCCGGTTCGCCGCCGTGTTGCGGAAAACGTAGATCTGGACGCGTCACCGCCAGCCACTCTGCCATCTGCTCCGTCGCGCCAACCGGCGAGGTCGATTCCAGGATGACTAAATCGCCTTTTTTCAATACCGGCGCGATCGATTCCGCCGCCGCCTTAACGAAGCGCAAATCGGGCTGATGATCCGCCATAAAAGGCGTCGGCACAGCAATCAGAAAAGCATCGGCCGCTTCAGGCTGCGTGGTGGCGCGCAGAAAGCCCTGGGTAACCGCATCATGGACCACTTTGTCCAGCGCGGGCTCGACGATATGGATCGCCCCGCGATTAATGGTTTCTACCGCGTGGGCGTTGATATCGACGCCCACAACGTTTTTCTTCTGCGACGCAAAAACGGCTGCGGTCGGCAGCCCGATATAGCCCAGTCCAATCACGGAAATGGTATCAAAACTCATAGGTTAACTCGGGTATCTTTTAAGGCTTGCAGAATGCGCTGACAGGCGTTGCCGTCGCCGTAAGGGTTATGCGCGCGGCTCATGGTTTGCCATGCCGCGTCGTCGGTCAGCAGCAGGCTGGCTTCGGCCACGATTTTCTCCACGTCGGTGCCGACCAGCTTCACGGTGCCAGCATCAACCGCTTCGGGACGTTCGGTAGCGTCGCGCATGACCAGCACCGGCTTGCCCAGCGACGGCGCTTCTTCCTGAATACCGCCTGAATCAGTCAGGATCAGCCAGGCGCGGTTCATCAGCCAGACAAAAGGCAGATAATCCTGCGGCTCGATCAGCACAATATTGTCGATGCCGCTAAGAATACGGTTTACCGGCTCGCTGACGTTGGGATTGAGGTGCACCGGATAGACGATTTGCGCGTCAGGATGCTGGCGAGCGATGCGCGCCAGCGCGCTGCAGATGCGCTCAAAGCCTTCGCCAAAGCTTTCACGTCGATGGCCGGTAACCAGCACCAGTTTTTTCTCGCTGTCGAGGAAGGGATAGTGCCCCGCGAGCTGCGCGTTGAGGCCCGGATCGGCAATAACCCGATCGCGTACCCACAGCAGCGCGTCAATCACCGTATTGCCGGTAACGAAAATACGCGCGTCGGGCAAATTTTCCGCCAGTAGATTCTGGCGCGATCGTTCAGTCGGGGTAAAGTGCAGTCGGGCAAGATGGCCCGTTAGCTTGCGGTTGCCCTCTTCCGGCCAGGGCGAAGTCAGATCGCCGGTGCGTAGCCCCGCCTCGATATGCGCGACCGGAATCTGGTGATAAAACGCAGCCAGACTGGCGGCGAGCGTCGTGGTCGTGTCGCCATGCACCAGCACAACGTCGGGTTTGAAATCGAGCAGTACGGTTTTCATGCCTTGTAAAATGCGGCAGGTGATCTCCGTTAATCCTTGCTCAGGGCGCATAATGTTCAGGTCGTAATCTGGCTGCAGCGCAAAGAGGCGCAGCACCTGATCAAGCATTTCGCGGTGCTGCGCCGTAACGCACAGGCGCGATTCAAACGCAGGATCCTGCGCCAGCGCCTGCACCAGCGGCGCCATTTTTATCGCCTCCGGGCGAGTCCCGAATACTGTAAGCACTTTCACGCGGTATCTCTCACTGATCTGGCGCCGGAACGGCGCGCCAGCGCCACGCCTGCACCCGTCAATGCGCCTAACGCGCCCCACATAATCATCATAAACAGACGACGCGGACTGTCGCGTGAAACCGGCTCTTCCGGCGTACGCAGATAGCGGTAGGTCTGGAAGGTTCGGTTTAACGTCGGCCCGGCGCTCAGGGTCGTGAGCATCGCTCTGTTCTGATCGTAACTGATATCGTAAGTCGGCCCGGTCGCCTGCAGCGTTTCCAGTTGCGCCTGCAGCTGCGGCTCGCCGAGCAGGAAGAGATCGCTGTCGGCGATCGGCTCGCGCGCGTCGCGCGAACGGTTCTCATGAATGCCTTGCTGGCTGGCCACCTTCAGCGCCTGCTGCAGACGGTGCTGCTGACGCTGGAAAACAGCGTTCGCCACATCTTCCTGCCGTTTCACCTGCGCCCGCAGCTGCTCGCTGCGCGCCTGCCAGGCACCTTGCAGTTCACCGTTAAGGTGGCGCGCCGCGCGCTCGCTGGCAAACGCGATATACTGCCGCAGCAGGTTATTGGCGTCGCTGGCGGTTTCCGCGATCAGCTTAACGCTGTCACGCGTGTTGCGCGCCGTATCGGCGGGCAAAAACTGGATATTAGCGACCATATCGTCCAGCAGCGCGGCGTCGTTGTGTGCGTTGCCTGAGCGGCGGCTTTTATAATACTCCGTCTGCTGCCAGAAGTCGCGGCGCGTATCCCAGGCGCCCAGCTGCATAATAAATTCCTGATAGACCTCATCCATTATGGTCGGCGAGGAGGTCGCCAGACTGAGCGTATTGTTGCGCACGTCGAGGTTGTTCAGAAATTGTTCCTGTGCGTAATAGTCGCCGAGCATATTTACCGTTGGACGATCGGTGATCGCCGTGGTGCTCCACGCCTGCGTCATCAATAGCGAAGCGAGCCAGGCGACCAGCGCGAAAAGCAGCGCCAGGCCGATAATCCAGCGCTTACCGCGCCATAACGTGCAGCCCAGCCCGCGAATATCCAGTTCGTTATCTGCAACCTCAGAGGTCATAACAAGGCAATCCTTATCAGGGTAATTTTTTCTTAGCATCGCCGTGAGCGTTCAGACGACGTTTTATACGACGAATCAGGCGCGCCACGCGCCAGGCGTGTTTCAGGCAGTAGCCGTAAAACATAAACGCCACCATAAACAGCACCAGCATCACCCATTCAGGGATAAAGGCGAGATATTCGCCGAGCACGCCGATACCGGCGAGAATAGCGGCTGCCACGGTGATCAACACAAACGCCTGACGCGAGGTGAAGCCGGCGCGCATGATCAAATGGTGGATATGCTGGCGGTCAGCGGAAAAGGGACTCATGCCTTTGCGCAGGCGGCGATACATAATCGCCACCATATCCATCAGCGGAATGGCGATCAGCCAGAGCGCGGTAACGGGCGTAATCGGATGGCTTAATCCCTGCGTGGTTTCCAGCAAAATCCAGATAATGGTAAAGCCAATCATGGTGCTGCCCGCGTCGCCCATAAAGACTTTATAGCGGCGGCCGAGGAAACCCAGATTCAACAGGATGTAGGGAATGGTGGCGGCGATCATGGCGAAGCACCACACCGCAAGGCTGTACTGTCCGTCGAAGCAGAGAATAATGCCCATCGCCGCAAAGGTGACGGACGAAAGGCCGCCCAGCAAGCCGTCGATGCCGTCCACCATATTAAAGGCGTTAATCGCGGCCCAGACGGCGAACAGCGTCAGCACATAGCCGAACGGCCCCACCACCAGTTCCACCGGGCCGATAATAAAACCGAGGCTGAGCAGATAGAGCTTGGCGCCCACCATCATCGCCACCGCTACAGCCGCCTGCACAACGGCGCGGATTTTAACGCTGATATCGAAGCGGTCATCGAGCGCGCCGACCAGCACCAGCAGCCCCGCACAGATAAGATAGAGCGTGGCGTGTGGCAGATAAAAACGGGTGATGAGAAACATAAAGCAGATGCCGGCATAGACGGAAATGCCGCCGACCAACGGAATCGCGCCATGATGGCGTTTACGGGAATTCGGCGTATCGACCAGACCTATTTTTTTAGCCGCTTTGCGCGCAAAAAAGATAAAGACTAAAGAAAATAGAAAAGTAAGCCCCAGCTCAGTACTCATAGTGAGTAAATTCACGTTTAACGCTCTCAGCTAAAATCAGGGACAGGATAAACAAACTGCATGTTTTTGCCTTTCATCCCGAGTCCGAATTCTGCTTCCGACCACGCGCGCATGGTTAACTTTTGCGCACTGCCGCCGCAGTCATTATAAATGCTCCTGCCAGCGGTAATCCTAATGCGCACAAATAAAAAACGCCACGTTAAGACGTGGCGTTAGGGCGATTTCCTGCGCATTTAGGCTAAAAAAGTCGGTTTAGCCGTTTCGATCAGTCGATGCAGGATTACGAGCGCTTCATCATATCGAAGAATTCGTCGTTGGTTTTGGTCATCGCCAGTTTGTTGATGAGGAATTCCATCGCGTCGATCTCGCCCATTGGGTGAATGATTTTGCGCAGGATCCACATCTTCTGCAGCTCTTCCTGAGTAGTGAGCAGCTCTTCTTTACGCGTACCGGAGCGGTTGTAGTCAATCGCCGGGAAGACGCGTTTTTCCGCGATTTTACGAGAGAGATGCAGCTCCATGTTACCGGTGCCTTTAAACTCTTCGTAGATCACTTCGTCCATCTTCGAACCGGTGTCGATCAGCGCGGTTGCGATGATGGTCAGGCTGCCGCCCTCTTCCACGTTACGCGCAGCGCCGAAGAAACGTTTCGGACGATGCAGGGCGTTGGCGTCAACACCACCGGTCAGCACCTTGCCGGAAGCCGGCACGACGGTGTTGTAGGCGCGCGCCAGACGGGTGATGGAGTCGAGCAGAATAATGACATCTTTCTTGTGCTCAACCAGGCGCTTCGCCTTCTCGATCACCATTTCGGCGACCTGAACGTGGCGTGAAGCCGGTTCGTCGAAGGTAGAGGCGATAACTTCGCCTTTGACCAGACGCTGCATCTCGGTCACTTCTTCCGGACGTTCGTCAATCAGCAGCACCATCAGCACGCAGTCTGGATGGTTGTAGGCGATGCTCTGCGCGATATTCTGCAGCAGCATGGTTTTACCCGCTTTCGGCGGCGCGACGATCAGACCACGCTGGCCGCGGCCGATCGGCGAAGCCAGATCCAGCACGCGTGCGGTAAGGTCTTCCGTCGAACCATTGCCGCGCTCCATGCGCAGACGGCTGTTGGCGTGCAGCGGCGTCAGGTTTTCGAACAGAATCTTACTACGCGCGTTTTCAGGCTTATCGTAGTTAACCTCGTTAACCTTCAGCAGTGCAAAGTAGCGCTCACCCTCTTTCGGCGGACGAATTTTGCCGGAAATGGTGTCACCAGTGCGAAGGTTGAAACGGCGAATTTGGCTGGGAGAAACGTAGATATCGTCGGGACCGGCGAGGTAGGAGCTGTCTGCGGAGCGGAGGAAACCAAATCCGTCCTGCAGTATCTCCAGCACACCATCACCGAAGATGTCCTCGCCGCTCTTCGCGTGCTGTTTGAGGATGGCGAAAATAATGTCCTGTTTGCGCATACGCGCCAGGTTTTCCAGCCCCATATTTTCGCCGAGGGTTATCAGCTCAGAAACCGGCGTATTCTTTAATTCGGTAAGATTCATAGTGATGGGTTCTTAAACTCGGGGTAATTCTCGAAATGTTGGTCGTGAATGGTATGGCTTAATATTCCATGCCTGTTAATGGCGCTTTCAACTCTTCTCGACGATCATCGTCAGGGATGGCGACTGGAAGCGAGAGAGACGGTTGAAATGCGATGCCAAAGTTGGTGCTAACCGTCAGAATTGTCAAACCGCTGCATACGGAACGTGCTTCAGGGTTTAACAAAGGAAATCTTTAAGATGCAAACTACAAGGTAAGTGCGTAATGCAGTGAAAGTAACTTAGCACGCTAAAATGCGAACGTCCAGCAGTGGAAGAAAATTCGCCACCGCCGAACGTTCTCGTCCTTACGCCAGATTGGCGTTCAGGAACTCTTTAAGCTGGCTTTTAGACAGCGCGCCGACTTTGGTCGCCGCGACTTCACCGTTTTTGAACAGCAGCAGCGTCGGAATGCCGCGAATGCCGTACTTCGGCGCCGTGCCCGGGTTGTCGTCGATGTTCAGCTTGGCGATAGTGAGCTTACCGTCGTACTCTTCGGCAACTTCGTCGAGAATCGGGGCGATCATTTTGCAAGGACCACACCATTCAGCCCAGAAATCAACCAGCGTGACACCTTCTGCTTTCAGAACGTCTGCATCGAAACTGTCATCGGTGAGGTGAACGATTTTATCGCTGCTCATGTATTACTCCACAAGATTATGCCTGGCGAATTGGCGTAAAGTTTACCAACGAAGGTTGACTTTATTTCATCGGATACGCTTTCGTAAAGCGATAGTAAGCTGATATTCTACCACACTATGAGCAAAACACACTTAACAGAACAGAAGTTTTCCGACTTCGCCCTGCACCCTCTGGTCGTGGAAGCCCTTGATAAAAAAGGCTTTCATCACTGCACGCCTATTCAGGCGTTAGCTCTGCCTTTTACGCTTTCAGGGCGTGATGTCGCAGGCCAGGCGCAAACCGGTACCGGCAAAACGATGGCGTTTCTGACGTCAACGTTTCATCATCTTCTCTCTCACCCCGCGCAGGAAGGCCGTCAGATCAATCAACCGCGCGCCCTGATCATGGCTCCGACGCGTGAACTGGCAGTACAAATCCACGCCGACGCCGAACCGCTGGCGCAGGCAACCGGTCTGAAACTGGGCCTGGCTTACGGCGGCGACGGTTACGACAAACAGCTTAAAGTGCTGGCCGACGGCGTAGATATTCTGGTCGGTACGACAGGCCGCCTGATCGATTACGCTAAACAGAATCACATTAACCTCGGCGCGATCCAGGTACTGGTGCTGGACGAAGCCGACCGCATGTTCGATCTCGGCTTTATTAAAGATATTCGCTGGCTGTTCCGCCGCATGCCGCCTGCAACGCAGCGTCTGAGCATGCTCTTTTCCGCTACGCTCTCATGGCGCGTGCGTGAACTGGCTTTCGAACACATGAATAACGCCGAGTACGTTGAGGTGGAGCCAGAGCAGAAAACGGGGCACCGCATTAAAGAAGAGCTCTTCTACCCGTCGAATGAAGAAAAAATGCGCCTGCTGCAGACGCTGCTGGAAGAAGAGTGGCCGGATCGCGCTATCGTCTTCGCCAATACCAAGCATCGCTGCGAAGATATCTGGGGCCATCTGGCGGCGGACGGCCATCGCGTCGGCCTGCTGACCGGTGATGTCGCCCAGAAGAAGCGCCTGCGCATTCTGGATGACTTCACTAAAGGCGATGTCGATATCCTGGTTGCCACCGACGTTGCGGCGCGCGGTCTGCATATTCCTGCGGTTACCCACGTCTTTAACTACGATCTGCCTGACGATCGCGAAGACTACGTTCACCGTATCGGCCGTACCGGCCGCGCGGGCGCAAGCGGACATTCGATCAGCCTGGCCTGTGAAGAGTACGCACTGAACCTGCCGGCGATTGAAGAGTATATCGGCCACAGTATTCCGGTGAGCAAGTACAACAGCGATGCGCTGATGAACGATCTGCCGCCGCCGAAGCGCCTGGCACGTACTCGTACCGGCAATGGTCCGCGTCGTGGCGGCAACAACGCGAATCGCCGTGGAGCGCCGCGTAATAACAACCGTAAACGTTCAGGTTAATCCACACTATGCTAAGCGCATCGTCACTTTATGCTGCGATTGATCTGGGCTCCAACAGCTTTCATATGTTGGTGGTGCGCGAAGTTTCCGGAAGTATTCAGACCGTCGCGCGTATTAAGCGCAAAGTGCGCCTGGCTGCGGGCCTGGATAAGAATAACCACCTTTCCGCCGAGGCGATAACGCGCGGCTGGGAGTGTCTGAAGCTCTTCTCCGAACAGCTGCAGGATATCCCGTCTGAGCAGATACGCGTTGTCGCTACCGCTACGCTGCGCCTGGCGGTCAATGCGAACGACTTTCTTTTTACCGCGCAGCAGATTCTCGGCTGTCCCGTCAACGTTATCAGCGGTGAAGAGGAAGCGCGCCTGATTTATCAGGGCGTCGCGCACACCACCGGCGGTTCGGACAAGCGGCTGGTGGTCGATATCGGCGGCGGCAGCACCGAGCTGGCCAGCGGCGACGGCTCGCACGCCTCTGTGCTCTTTAGCCTGCCCATGGGGTGCGTCACCTGGCTTGAACGCTTCTTTAGCGACAGGCACCTGGCGAAAGAGAATTTCGCCGCCGCCGAACAGGCCGCGCGCGATATGATCCGCCCGATTGCCGCACCGCTGCGCGCTCATGGCTGGGAAGCCTGCGTCGGCGCCTCCGGCACCGTACAGGCGTTGCAGGGGATTATGGTGGCGCAGGGCATGGATGAACGCATCACTCTGAGCAAATTGCAGCAACTCAAACAGCGCGCCATTCAGTGCGGCAAGCTGGAAGAGCTGGAGATCGAAGGATTAACGCTGGAGCGTGCGCTGGTGTTCCCCAGCGGGCTCTCGATTCTGATCGCGGTATTCCAGGAGCTTGGCATTGAGAGCATGACTCTGGCTGGCGGCGCGCTGCGAGAAGGGCTGGTTTACGGCATGCTCCACCTGCCGGTAGATCGCGATATTCGCAGCCGAACGCTCCAGAACGTACAGCGTCGTTTTTCCATTGATGTGGAACAGGCGGCGCGCGTGCGTCAGGTAGCGGACGTTTTTTTCCGCCAGGTAAGCACGGTATGGAAACTGGATCAGCGCTGTCGTGAGCTGCTGCTCAGCGCCAGCGCAATACATGAAATCGGCCTCAGCGTCGATTTTCGCCAGGCCCCTCAGCACGCCGCCTATCTGGTTCGCCATCTTGATTTACCCGGCTTTACGCCCGCGCAAAAGAAACTGCTGGCCTGCCTGCTGCAAAACCAGAGCGGCAGCATTGATTTAGCGCTGCTTACCCAGCAAAACGCCTTGCCGCCACGTCTTGCCGAGCGCCTGTGCCGACTGCTGCGGCTGGCGATTATCTTTTCCAGCCGTCGTCGCGACGACACCCTGCCTGCGGTGCGTCTGCAGGCTGACGACGATACGCTGCAACTTACTCTGCCGACAGACTGGCTGGACGCGCATCCGCTGCGCGCCGAGCTGCTTGAGCAGGAGAGCCATTACCAGTCCTATGTGCACTGGCTGCTGACCATCGCCTGATTTCAGACGGGGCTTTTTAGCCCTTTTTCGCCTTCTCCAGCATCGCTCGCAGTCCGGCAACCCGCGTTTGCCCGGTTTTCATTCGCTCTTCTGCGCTGACGACTTTGCGCTCGGTTTCCCAGACGACATCATCCTGCGGCAGCTCCAGCAAAAAGCGGCTCGGCTCCGGGCGCACCAGTTCGCCATACTGACGACGCTCGCGGCAGAGCGTAAAGGTCAGCTCTTTCTGCGCGCGCGTGATGCCGACGTAGGCCAGACGGCGCTCCTCTTCGATATTGTTCTCATCGATGCTGCTCTGATGCGGCAACAGTCCCTCTTCCATACCGACCAGAAAGACATAGGGGAACTCCAGCCCTTTCGAGGCGTGCAGCGTCATCAGCTGAACCTGATCGAGATCTTCATCGCTTTCGCCGCGTTCCATCATGTCGCGCAGCGTAAAGCGCGTCACCACCTGGGTCAGCGTCATCGGCTCATCAATATCGCTGCCTTCCAGCATCTCCGTCATCCACTGAAACAGCGTATTGACGTTCTTCATCCGCATCTCGGCCGCTTTCGGACTGCCCGACGTTTCGAACAGCCAGCTTTCATAGTCGATGCCGCGGATCAGATCGCGCACCGCATTGACCGGCTCGCGCTCGGTCATCTGCACGATCTCATGCAGCCAGTGGGTAAAGCGCTGTAAGTGCTCCAGACCGCGCCCGCTCAGCGTCTGGCCTAATCCAACGTCGAAGCTGGCGTTAAACAGGCTTTTGTTGCGCAGATTCGCCCACTCTCCCAGCTTTTGCAGCGTCGCCGGACCGATCTCGCGACGCGGCGTATTGACGATACGCAGAAACGCGCTGTCGTCGTCCGGGTTAGTCAGTACGCGCAGGTAGGCGAGCAGATCCTTAATCTCCGGCCGCGAGAAAAAAGAGGTGCCGCCTGAGATGCGATAGGGAATGCGGTTCTGCATCAGCAGCTTTTCAAACACGCGCGACTGGTGATTACCGCGATAAAGAATCGCATAATCTTTGTACTGCGTTTTATTGATGAAATGGTGAGCAATCAGCTCGCCCGCTACGCGCTCTGCTTCATGATCTTCATGATTCGCAGTCAGCACCTTTAGTTCGCTGCCGAGACCCAGCTCGGAGAAAAGGCGTTTCTCAAATACGTGTGGGTTGTTGGCGATAAGGATATTTGCCGCCTTCAGGATACGCTGCGACGAGCGGTAGTTCTGCTCCAGCTTGACCACTTCCAGCGCTGGAAAATCCTCTTTCAGCAACACCAGGTTTTGTGGCCGCGCGCCGCGCCAGGAGTAGATAGACTGATCGTCATCGCCTACTACGGTAAAGCGCGCCCGCGCGCCGACCAGCAGCTTCACCAGCTCATACTGGCTGGTGTTGGTGTCCTGATACTCATCCACCAGCAGATAGCGAATGCGCTGCTGCCAGCGTTCGCGGACCTCCTGGTTGCGCTGCAGCAGCAGCGTCGGCAACAGGATCAAATCGTCGAAATCGAGCACGTTGCAGGACTTCAGATGCTGGTCGTAAAGGCTATAGCAGTGGGCGAAAATATTGTCGCGCTCGCTGCGCGCCAGCGCGGCGGCGCGCGGCGGATCGACCAGATCGTTTTTCCAGTTGGAAATGGTGGAAATGAGCTGCTGTAGCAGCGTCTTGTCCTCTTCCAGCCACGGCTGCGTCAAATCTTTCAGCAGCGCCAGCTGGTCGGTATCGTCGAACAGCGAGAAATTGGACTTCATGCCCAGCGCGGCATATTCGCGCTTGATAATTTCCAGCCCCAGCGTATGGAAGGTAGAGATCATCAGACCGCGCGCCTCTTTTTTTCCCAGCGTCTGGGCTACGCGCTCTTTCATCTCGCGCGAGGCTTTATTGGTAAAGGTCACCGCCGCGATATGACGCGCCTGATAGCCGCATTCGCGGATCAAATGGGCAATCTTGTTGGTGATGACGCGGGTTTTGCCCGATCCCGCTCCCGCCAGTACCAGACAGGGGCCGGTAACAAACTCGACGGCGCGTTGTTGGCTGGGGTTTAAACGCATAGTAAAAAATCGCTCAGTAAAAAGGGAGGAGGATGAAATAATGGGCGGTCATTATACACAATCAGAGGACTATCATGGCGAAAACCGCGGCGGCTTTACACATTCTGGTGAAAGAGGAAGCGCTGGCTCACGAGCTGCTGGCGAAGCTGGAAAAGGGCGCCAGTTTTCAGCAGCTGGCGAAGAAGCACTCTACCTGCCCCTCCGGGCGCAACGGCGGCGATTTAGGCGAGTTTCGACAAGGCCAGATGGTGCCGGCCTTTGATAAAGCGGTCTTCACCTGCCCGCTGCTGAAACCTTTTGGGCCGGTGAAAACCGCATTTGGTTATCACATCATTAAAGTGCTCTACCGCAGCTGATTACTTCTTGCTTTTCATCTGCTGCAGCACGTTGCTGCACTGGTTATCCTCGTTGTCGCTTGGGCTGATTAACGCCAGCAGCGCGGCGGCGGGGCCTACCACAGTGCCGAGCGCCACGGCCACCGCGCCGCGCGCCAGCAGTGGTCCAGCTTTTACTCCCGCGTCTGGATTTTTAAAAGTGCCGCGTACATAAAGCGGCGAACGCAGCGTCACAATACGGATGCCTTTACTCTCGGGATTAATCGACAGATCCAGACGCTCGCTGGCGAAGTTGGCGTTGCCGGTAACGTTGATTACCGCGTTTTCGGTGTCAAACACAAACAGGTTCGGCGTTGCTACCCCGTTTTGCAGCTTCACATCCGTCGCGGCGCAGTTAATGCGCACCTCATCGTCGCCAAAGAGCTTGCCGACCACATAGTTGCCGACGTTCAGCCCGGCGATCTCCATCAGGCTGCGGCTGATCACGCCGTCGTTCATCAGCAGCTTCAGCTGGCCGTTGCTGGTCGCCAGCAGATCCGCCACTGAATTGCCGGTGCCGGTAAAGCTGGCGTCGCCGTTCAGCTGACCCAGGCTGCGCTGCATCGCTTCGACGTTCGGGAAGAGCTGCCGCAGGTGCAGGCGACGCGCGTGAATATCGGCACGGCCGCGCATCGGCGATTTATCCCCTTCAAGACGGATGGTGCTGTTCAGCGTACCGCCCGCCATGCCGAAGCGCAGCGGATCGAGCAGCAGCTCGCCATCTTTTAGCTGCAGATGAGTATAAAGATCGCTTAACGGCAGCGAACTGCCATGTTCGATGCGCTTGCCGGTGAACTTCACGTCGGCATCCATCACGTCCCAGCTTTTGGTGTCGAAGCTGTCATGCGGCAGCACGCGATCGGCGGGCTGCGTCGCCTTACCGTCTCGTTTCGCCTTCGCCTGTTCGGTTTTCGCGCTGCCTTTGCCGGAGTCAACGCCGATAAGCGGCCCCAGGTCCGCCATACGCAGCTGTTTCGAACTCAGCTCGCCCACCAGTGCCGGACGCGGTTTGCCCTGTGTGTAGGTAAGCGAGCCGTGAATATCGCTGTCGCCGATATGGCCGTTAAAGTTCTCGTAATGGTATTCCGGCCCTTTTTTCCCGGCGAAGCGGGCGATCAGGTGGCCGTCGGTTTCATAGGGCGGCGTGTCGGGCAGCAATACGCCGGTCAGGCCGTAGAGGTTAGCGAGCGTATCGCCGGAGAAGCGCAGTCGCACATTCACGCCGCCGAGATTCATTGGATCCTGAATGCCGCCCGTGACCTGCACGCGCGTCGTACCGTTACGCACATCGGCCTGAATGGGGAATGGCGTCGTTTTGCTGCGCAGCGAGAGCATGCCGCCGGTTTTGCCTTCGCCTTCCAGCTGCTCGTTGTTATAGGTGCCGCGCGCTTCCCAGCCGAAAACAAAGTCGCCCGCGCCTTTTTGCGCGTCGCTGCCGCCCGCCACCTGCCCGTAAGCCACCGGTTTGCCGAGCGGATTAATTTTTACCGTGACGTCAGCTTTATTAACCGCATCGCGGTAGCGCACCAGGCCCTGGTCGAACAGAATATTGTCGAGGCGGAATGACCAGGCGGATGGCGGTGCGTTAGGATCGGTATTACCGCTGTTGGCGAGATTGAAGGTCCAGTTGTTCTTTTTATCGGCAGTCTGAATCAGCCGCGCATCGGGCTGTTGAAGTTTGATCCATGGAATGTAGATCTCCTTATGTAGCAGCGCCAGCGGCGACAGGGTCGCGTCGACGCGCTCCAGATGCACCATCGTAACCTCTGCCATCTCAGGCGGATTGCCTAATATGATGTCCTGCGCGTGAACATGGGGCCAGGGGATCCAGCTGCGCCAGCCTGGTTCATTACGGTTGCGCTCCCAGGCGACGCCCAGATCGCCGCGAATCGCGAACTGGCGGTTCAGCTCCGTCGAGACCTTCTGATTGATGGTGGGCTTCAGACGATTCCAGTCAAAGGTCGCGATGATCACGATAATCACCACGATTAACAGCAAAAGAATCCCGACTATCCAGCTAACAATTTTTCCTGCGCGCGACATCTCGCTTCCTCCTTGCCTTTCCACAGTCTCCGTTAAAGATAGTCGAGACGTTGTAGAAGGACATCAGACAAGCTGAAGCGGCAGATGATTAAGTTGTGAAAAAGGGACCGGTCTTGAAAAAAAATAGCCTTGCGCCGCCATTGCAGGGGAACAGCACACCTGCCGCCACTCCTCTTCGGTTTCGACGCCTTCGACGATAACGCCGTTGCAGTAGCGGTTAATCAGCGCCAGCAGCATCGAGAAGAGCGCTTTGCCCTCTTCGGTTCTGCGCAGCAGGATAAACAGCTCGCGCGACAGCTTAATATAGTCATACTTCAGCTCCGTCAGCGCTGAAAAGTTCGCCATGCCGGAACCGAAATCGTCCAGCCACAGCGGCCCCAGCTCAGGCATCTGCGCAATCATCTCTTCCTGCGGCAGCGCGTGATGCTCGGTCAGCTCGAAGCGCACCCACGGCAGATCGGTGATTAAACGACGAATCGGCGGGTGCTGCTGAATCGCCATGAGCGTCGGACCGTCGATATTGACCGACGCCACGACCTGATTGTCGCAAAAAAAGCGCTCCCACTCTTTCAGCAGCGCCAGCTGTTCATGGACCACATGCAGGCGCTGGTTAATCGCCAGCGCCTCGAAGTAAGCCTCCGGCGATAGCCGTTTCTCCGGCGCGGCTGGATGCGTTACCGCAGTCAGGATTTCAATTGCCAGCAACCGGCCCGATACCTTGTATATCGGCTGGAAAGTGTAGAATCGTTGGCATTGCTGCCAGAAGAGACGCGCTTCCTGTTGTGGGTTGATGTCAGCTGAAGAAGGTAGCCAATGACTAATATTCTTCATCACCATGGTTTTTTCCTGGTTGTTGGCGAGTGCCATGTGTCAGCTCAGCGGCAAGTATCGGCTGTCCCCGCCATATCTTTATCCGCCTGCTGGACACATAAGACTACAGAGTGTAACAACCCGAATCGGACGCAATCGTGAAAAAAAGCCCGGCTTTGACCGCTAAATCGCCGCTAAGAAAGGCTTTTTTTACCTTAAGTGGAATTAAAACGACGTTTTAAAAATCATTGACGTCTGCCATACCAGACGCGAGACTAAGGCACTATTTCACTACAGGCCAAATACCATGACGCATAAAAAAATAGCCATTATCGGCGAGTGCATGATTGAGCTGTCCGAGAAGGGTGAGAACATTAAACGCGGCTTTGGCGGCGATACGCTGAACACGGCGGTTTATCTGGCGCGCCAGGTCGATGAGGCGCAGCTCAGCGTCGATTACGTCACGGCGCTGGGCATCGACTCCTTTAGCGATCAGATGATCGCCGCATGGCAGCAGGAAAAGGTGAATACCGGCTTAATCCAGCGGCTGGAAAACAAAATGCCTGGCCTCTATTTCATTGAAACTGATGATAAAGGCGAGCGCACCTTCTGGTACTGGCGCAGCGACGCCGCCGCGCGCTACTGGCTCGACGCCCCGCACGCCTCTGCCATCGTCGACGAGCTGGCGCACTACGATTACCTCTACCTGAGCGGCATTTCGCTGGCGATTTTGCCTGCCGATAGCCGCGAGAAGCTGATGACGCTGCTGGATCGCTGCCGCGGCAATGGCGGTCAGGTGATTTTCGACAATAACTATCGTCCCCGCCTGTGGGCCGACAAAACAAGCGCGCAGCAGGCTTACCGCGCCATGCTGCAGCGCACCGACATCGCTTTTCTGACGCTGGATGACGAACATCTGCTGTGGGGCGAGCATCCGCTAAGCGCGGTGATTGAGCGCACGCGCGCGGCGGGTGCCAGCGAAATCGTGATTAAACGCGGTGCGGAGTCGTGCCTGGTAGCGATCGGCGACGATGCGCTGATCGACGTGCCAGCGGTGCGCCTCGATCCGGCGAGCGTGATTGATACCACTGCGGCGGGCGACTCCTTCAGCGCAGGCTATCTGTCGCGGCGTCTGACGGGCGGTTCGCCGCAGGCGTCCGCCGAGCGCGGCCACCTTACCGCCAGCACGGTTATCCAACATCGCGGCGCGATTATTCCGCTGGAGGCGATGCCGGAATAAAGGCGCGCCAGATAGCCGGGGCGTGTTATTTTCACCGCTGCATAGCGAGCCAAACAGCGTTGCATTTGCGTTAGCACACGATATTCAGCGGTAAATATTAGTTATCATCACAGTAAAGGCTGGCGTTGATTTTTAAGCGAACGCCAGTCTCGCTTTTTCGCCCTTAACCCTTATCGTTCCTCACTCCAGGCATAGTCTGAATCCTTCCCTGCATCCCGTTTTCGGATGGACGACCGCCGAAAAAAAGACCATCTTTTCTTCAATAACAGCAGGACGCTGTTTATCCGGCCGCGACAAAAAAATTACAACACTTCTCGCATCAGGACCGTTTTATGCACACAGAAATTATTAATATCTGGCCAAACGGCGACGCGCCAGGTGCCAGCGATTCGCGCGCGCAGCCGCAGATTGTCGATCTGGCGAAAGAGTATGAGCCTTACGATCGCGCAGCCACAGGCGTGCGCTGCCCGGAGATCGCCATCTGGCATCCCGAAGAGTCTAACGGCATTACGCTGCTGGTCGCGCCGGGCGGCGGCTATCAGCGCGTCCTTATCGATCGCGAAGGCAGCGCGCTGGCGACATTTTTTACCGCGATGGGCTATACCCTGGCGGTCATGACCTATCGTCTGCCCTACGACGGCCACCACGAAGGCCCGGACGCGCCGCTGGCCGATGCGCAGCGGGCGGTGCGCGTGCTGCGCGAACGCGCCCAGCGCGGCCTCAACGGAAAATATATCGTTATGACGGGCTTCTCGGCGGGCGGCCATGTCGCCGCCAGCCTGGGAACGCGCTTTGCCGAGAAAATCTATCCGGTACAGGACGGCGCGGATAACTTCTCGCCGCGTCCGGATGCGATGGTGCTGGTCTATCCGGTGATCAGTATGCGCGACGGCATTGCACATGAGAGTTCGCGTACGCGCCTGCTCGGCGCCTGGCCCGATGAGAAAACCATCGAAGCCTATTCGCTGGAGACGCGCGTCCACGCGCAGACCCCGCCAACGCTGCTCATCCACGCGGCGGATGATGAAACGGTCTCGGTGAACAACAGCATGGCGTTTTTCAGCGCGCTCCGCGAACATAAGGTGCCCGCAGAGCTGCACTTCTATCAGAAAGGCGGCCACGGATTCGGCATCCGCGGCGTAGCGGATCTGCCCCTTGCCAGCTGGCCGATGCTGGTGACCGAGTGGCTCAGGGCGAAAACCTGAGGGATCAGGAAGAAGGCGGCGCGCTGTCGCTGGCGCTGCTCTCCTGCGGCGCGGCGTCAGCTGCCGCTGGCGGCGCCATTACCTTATCCCAGATGGCCTGCAGGCTTTTGACGTTGGTTTCCGCTTCGCCTTCCGGCTGCATCAGCACCATGGTGAGCTCTTGCGACAGCTGCTGACGCAGCTCCTGATTCAGCTGCTCGCGCGTCAGGCCGCTCAGAAACGCCTGACGCAGCTTCTGATACTGCTCAGGCGCGATATCCACCACGGCGTTCTGCTGCGAACGCAGACGCTGACTCATCAGCACGTCGGTATCGGTGCGCGCATAGGTAGCGAACAGCTTGTTCAGCTCCAGCAGCTTCTGCGCCATCAGCGCATCAAACTCCTCCTGCGGCAGCCCTTTGTCACGCACCTCGGCCAGCTCGCGCGCCACCATATTCAGGCCCGGCTCCAGAGCGTCGTTGCGCGCGTCGAGATTAACCGAGCACTGGGCGCGCTGGTAGAGCACGCGGCAGTCGAAACCAACCTGCAGGTTTTGCGTTTTGCTGTCGCCCAGCGTGCGCTGCAGATGCCAGAACAGCGCCTCGCGCGCCAGATCGCTCTGCCAGTAGCGCTGCAGATTTTGCGAATCGCGAATCGGCTGCCAGGGCGTATCCCACACCAGCGCCAGTCGATCCTGACTTATCGCGCTGTTGACCAGATTAATCGGCTGATGCGGCAGCGGCGACAGGGTCGGCAGCGGTGCGGGACTGCTGCGCTTGCCTTTCAGTGAGGAGAAAGCTTTATTGATCTGCTCCGCCAGGCTGCGGCTCTCAACGTTGCCGACGACATAGAGCGTCATGGCATCTGGTGTGTACCACTGCTGGTAAAAGTCGTTCAGCGCGTTCAGGTCGACGGGCGCGCGCGGCTGCTCGGCGGGATCGTGCGCCAGCAGTGTCGAGCCTTTCAGGCGGTAGCGCCACCAGACATCCTGGGTACTGGCAGGCCAGGTCGCTGTAGGATCGGAGGCGCTCAGCGCGGTGCTGACCACCTGCTCGTTAATGGACATCTTGCCCGCCGTCGCCGCCAGCCAGTTAAGCGCTTCTTTCAGCAGCTCCGGGCGGTTGTTGGGCAGGCTAAGGTTATACTGGGTAAAGTCGTAAGAGACGATCGCGGGCGGCAGCGGATGCTGCGGATCCATCGCCTGCTGCCACAGCGCGCGCTGCTGATTGGTGTCGAGCGCGGCGTTGTGCACCATCGCCAGACGCGGCAGAAGATGGCTGAAGCCGCTCTGCTGGGTCGTTTCCACCAGCGATCCGGTATTCACGACCATGCGCAGTTCAATGCGATCGCTGGGACGCTGCGGCGTAGTCAGCAGCTGCCAGCTCAATCCGTTATCCAGTTTCCCTTCCTGCCAGGCAGGATCGGGCTGCAGCGTTTCGGCATAAGCGCCAAAACTGGCGGCCACCCACGCTAACCCCCCAACCAAAAGCCGAATTCTGGTGCCCTGCATGTGAACCTCTAATCTAAAAGTCGTTATCACTGGCACGTTTCGCCGTTGTAATACGCGGTGAGTTTTTCTCTTTTTAGCCGCGTCGTTTTTCGACAACAGAGTCTTTGACCACGTGAAGGCCAGGATGTCGCGCAACGAAGTGAAAAACCATGAAAAAAATAAGTGGGCATTATTATGCAAATGCCCGCTGTCAGGGCAAGCGACAGCGGGCATTTAGAGGGTTTTTGCTAAAAAGGGGGCGTTATACGGAGGTTTCCGGCACTTTTTTCGCCTTTGCTTTGCCGGAAAGCGTCGCCTTTAACTGATTTTCATCGAGCTGGCCGACCCACTTCGCTACCACCACCGTCGCCACGCCGTTGCCGACCAGGTTGGTCAGCGCGCGCGCTTCAGACATAAAGCGGTCGATGCCGAGGATCAGCGCCAGACCCGCTACCGGCAGGTGGCCTACCGCCGACAGCGTCGCTGCCAGCACGATAAAGCCGCTGCCGGTTACGCCCGCCGCGCCCTTCGAGGAGAGCAGCAGCACCACCAGCAGCGTAATCTGATGGAAGATATCCATATGCGCGTTGGTGGCCTGGGCGATAAATACCGCCGCCATGGTCAGGTAAATTGAGGTGCCGTCGAGGTTAAACGAGTATCCGGTCGGAATCACCAGCCCCACGACTGACTTTTTACAGCCCAGCTTCTCCATCTTATCCAGCATACGCGGCAGCGCAGATTCAGACGAAGAGGTGCCGAGCACAATCAACAGTTCTTCTTTGATATAGGCGACGAAGCGGAAGATATTGAACCCGGTGACGCGCGCAATAATCCCCAGCACCACCACCACAAACAGCACGCAGGTAATATAGAAACAGACGATCAGCTGGCCGAGCTGTACCAGAGAACCGACGCCATATTTACCGATGGTAAAGGCCATGGCACCGAACGCGCCGATTGGAGCAAGGCGCATAATCATATTGATGATGCCGAAGATAACCTTCGAAAAGCTCTCAATCACGTTAAAAATCAGCGTACCGGCACTGCCGAGACGATGCAGCGCGAAGCCGAACAGAATCGCGAACAGCAGCACCTGCAGGATATTGCCGCTGGCGAAGGCGCCGATGACGCTGCCAGGGATCACGTCCAGCAGGAAGGCGACCACGCCCTGCTGTTCCGCCTGCTGGGCATAGACCGCGACCGCTTTCGCATCCAGCGTCGCCGGATCGACATTCATGCCCACGCCCGGCTGCAGTACGTTAACCACCACCAGACCGATAATCAGCGCGATAGTGCTGACGATTTCAAAATAGAGCAGCGCGACCGCACCGGTACGCCCTACTGCTTTCATGCTCTCCATGCCGGCAATACCGGTCACGACCGTACAGAAAATCACGGGCGCGATGATCATCTTGATCAGTTTGACGAAGCCATCTCCAAGCGGCTTCATTTGCGTGCCTAGCTCTGGGTAGAAATGGCCTAACAGAACGCCGATGCCGATGGCTAACAGCACCTGAAAATAGAGGCTTTTAAACAGTGAAGTTTTCATAAGATGTGTCCACTACAACAGGGTTGTGAGGTTGTCGTTTTATTGTGTCCGCAAGTAAAGCGCTCCCCGGCGCTGGCGGTTGGCAAAAAATAACACCCTGTTAACGGGATTAATACAGGCCTACAAAGGCCGAGGGTTTTCTGGAAACGCAACTATGAACTGAAACGCTTCAGCAAGACCTTTTGTAACTAAAAAACGCGGGAAATCAACGAATCAGGTTGTTAAATCTTTTCGCAAGCGAGTAGCTGAACGGAGGTGCAAAGCGCCCCGCTGCGTTAAAAGCGCGGCAGACGCAGAAGAGAGGGTCGTACTGACAGTCGTTGATGTCGCGCCCTGACCGGCCTACTGGTCAGAAGCGAGAGCGGGCAGCCAGGTTTGCACAAACCGCTCCAGCGGCAGCGCTTCGGCATAGAGATAGCCCTGGCCGATATGAATACCCCGCGCCAGCAGCCAGTCGCGCTGCTCTGCGGTTTCTACCCCTTCAGCGATAACGTCGAGATCGGTGATTTCGGCGATGGCCGCCACAATGCGCACCATGGTGTCGTCATCCGGCAGCGCAGCGACAAAGCTGCGATCCATCTTCAGCTTGTTGACCGGCAACGACTTGAACTGATGCAGGTAGTTCAGATTGGAGTAGCCCATGCCGAAATCGTCCAGCGCGACCGCGACGCCCACCGTCTGCAAAGAGCGCAGCAGCGCCATCGCCACTTCGGCATCGCCAATCTGCGCGGTTTCGGTAATCTCCAGCACGAAACTGCCGGGCGCGATCTGATGACGCTGCAGCAAGCCCTGCAGATGATTCACCATGCTGGCGTCGCGCAGCTGCACGGCGGAAATGTTGACGCTAAGCGGGATGAATATGCCGCGCTTCTGCCAGCCAGCGAGAATGCGGCACGCCTCTTCAAATACCCAGCGTCCGATGGCAGCGATGACGCCGATCTCCTCCGCGCTGGCGATAAACTCTTCCGAGAGGCCGTAGCTGCCGTCCGGCATGCGCATACGCAGCAGCGCCTCCGCACCCGCCAGCTCGCCGGTTTGCATATTGATCTGCGGCTGAAGAAACAGCCGGAACTGCTCATCCTGCAACCCCTGCAGAATGTCATGCTCCTGCGTCAGGCGCTTCTGCGCGCGCTCGGTAAGCGCCGCATCGAAAAAGAGGATCTGGTTTTTACCTGAATGACGCGCTGACATCATCGCCGAGGTAGCGCGATCGAGCTGCTCGTTGGCGGAGAGGCGCTCTTCGTCATACAGCGCAAGACCGATGCTGGCATTGGGCCGCAGCTGGAGCTGATGCAGCGTCACCGGCTGGTTAAGGCGGATCATCAGATTGCGCGCCAGGCGCATCGCGCGAAACGGGGTACTGGCGCGCTTCATCAGCAGCGCGAAGTCGCTCGGCCCGGTCTGCGCCAGCAGCGTATGATCGTCGATGGTGCTGCGTATCTTCTCTACCAGCGTCAGCATCAGGGTGTCGCGCTGCTCGTCGCTCAGCACGCCGTTGGCTTCCTGCAGCGTTTCGATGCGGATCACCATCAGCCCAAACCCTTTGCTGTGGCTGCGCAGGTGCTGATCGACCAGCGCCAGAAAGAGCGCGCGGTTGGGCAGATCGGTCACGGCGTAATGGGTGGTCAGCCGGCTCATCTCGTCATGCACCGACTCCAGCACCTGCTGGTTGCGGTTATAGCTGCGGATCAGCATGCCGATCTCATCGTCACGGTGGCTGGCGGGCAGCGCCAGCTTGTGGGTGAGAATCGCCTGCGGCGGCAATTCCTGCAGCTCGCGTGAGATATTGCGCAGCGGATGGACCACCAGCCGGTTGATGCACCAGCTGATCGCCACCGACAGAATAAGCGCCAGCAGCAGATAGGTGGTGACCATAGTGGAGACGGTGCTGAGGATAAACTGGTAAACGCGTGTGGAGTTGGCCTGCAGCACCAGATAGGCGAGCGGCTTGGGCGAAGCGCTGCTCTCGACCGAATAGAGCGGCACGGTGATCTGCACCGGCAGTTCGAACAGGCGAGTAATCAGCAGCGGGATCGGTTTCTCATTCTCGAAGCTGGCGTGCAGCGCCTGAAAGGCGTTAGGTAAAACCACGTCGGCACGCGAAAGGACGCCAGCAGGCTTCAGGGTTTGCAGAATGCGCTCGGCCTGGGCGATATCCGCTTTCAGTACCGCCTCGGAGAGCGGTTGCCGCACGGTATGCGCAATATTCTCCATCTGCTGGGCGTAGTCGATCCTGCGCTGTTGCACAAAATGAAACAGTTGAATGACGATAAAGACAGAGACGGTTATCAGCGCCACCGCAGATACCGTCGCCATTTGCTTTATCGTAAGTGAACGGCTGACGCGCAAAATCTTCTCCAGGCTAAAAAGCACAGCTATCAGACAGGAAAATGCGCAGCAAGTATATCCTGGAACTCACTTTTTTTACTGCCTGCCAGAGTCCGAGTTTTACACGACCCGACGATTATTTAAAATCTGCGTATGGGGTAAGCGGCTCTGGCGGCATATCGAGATCGCCGTCCCAGCCGGCGGCAGAGTAGCGCACATAGAGCAGCCCGTGGCTCGGGGTATAGTCCTTCGCCTGTTGAATATCCACTCCTGCGCCGATAAACCAGTGCGGTGTAATACGGCGCTCGACGACGGCCTGTAAAGTATAGCCGACGCCACCTCCGCTGCTGCTCGCCGAGGTGGGATTACTCGCCAGCGTAAAGCCGGGGTTCACCGGATAGCGCTGCTGCGCGTCTGTTTTCGAATGCGACCAGGAGACCGAGCCGCCCAGATCGAACGACCAGTTTTCGGTGCGCTGCCGCCAGGTGACCGGCACGGAAAACGACAGATACTCTTGCGGGCTGTAGTAGCCGCCCTGGCCGAAGGTATAGCCGCTGAGATCTTTCTGGTAATGCCACAGCATGGAGTTGAACCCCACGGTGGCGCGCTGGTTATCGGTATTGATCAGCTTGTAGTAGTAGCCCGCCATCAGGCGCTCGCGGCTGTTGTCCGTGACGTTCTCGCCGGTGATCTGATGCGCGCTGATATCGGCCCAGACGCCGTGTGCGCCGCCGCGATCGTAGCTCAGCCCGACGCTGCCGCCGGTCGCCACCACGCCGCCCCAGGTTTTGCCGCCGTTGGCCGCCGGATCGCGCGCGCCCGCAAAGGCGAGCAGCGAGCTGGAAACAGGCCGCCGCGAGGCGGTGAGCGTCACGCCGACCTCTTTTACGTCGGTTTTCCAGCTCACCCCACCTACCCAGTTAGTGACCTCAAAGCCAAGTGGCGTCGTGCCGAGGTCGGCCGACCAGACATCGTTGCGCCAGCCGACGCCCAGCGCGGTGCCTTCATCGCGCTGGCTGGCGTAGCGGCTACAGCCGCCTGAGTTCGCATCGTCGCAGCTGCCAAAAGTCTCGTCAAAACTGCCGTTGCTGGTAGAGAACGTGCCTGCCGATACCTCAACGCGATCGAGTCGTAAAAAGCCGCGTCCGTCAGCAAGCGGTGTTTCCGCCTGCAGCATAGTGGTATGGGCGGTAAAGTCAGAAACGCCGCCGGTGCCCTTGTTACGCGAATAATCCTGCTCCAGCATCAGCGTGGTGTCCTGCTGGCGATAGAGATCGGCGGCGTCGCTGCGGATGCTGCGCTTCAGCCAGTCATCCTGCGCGTTATTGCGCGTCAACCGGCTGATATTCCCGCCGTCGCCGATACCGCTGGCGACCATCGCCTGCCGGTAATCCGCCAGCGCGGCGTCGGGTTGCTGCTGCACGCGCTCAAGCCGCGCTGCATCGCGAAATACCAGCGCCTTATCCTGCGAAGGCGGCTGCGAGGCGGCGCGCTGCTTCAGACCCGCGAACTGCGTGACGGCCTGCGTCACGTCGCCTGTCGCCTGCCACGCCAGCGCCACGCGGCGGTCGGCGTTCAGGCTGGCCTGCGCGGGCGACAGCGCCTTTAACGCCGCGCGCGCCTCGCTGGTGCGGTTCAGCGCCACCAGCGCCTCGATACGCCCGAGCGACGCATCGCCGTTGTCGGCGTCCCGCGCAAGCACCTGTTGATAACCATCAAGCGCCTCTTGCGCATCGCCGCGCGCCAGCGCCCAGTCGGCCAGCGTCAAATCGCGGCGGCTCGAAGCAGGCTGCTGGCGCAACAGGGCGATGGCCTCTTTCTCCTGCCCTGCCGCGCGTAAATCCTCCGCATGCGCGAACAGCTTATTCTGCGTCAGGCGTTCAGCCAGCTCGCGCATATTGCTGCTCCACTGCGCCTCCGGCAAACGATGCAGCGCCGCCAGCGCCGCCTCGTCATCATCCTTGCCGGAGAGATAGAGCGCCGAAGCATAGAGTGCGTTGGCATCCTGCGGGCGCTGCTGCTGCAGCGCCGCCATAACGGCATCCGCCTGCTGCGGTGCGCCGCCGTTGCGCAGCGCGCCAGCCAGGCGATAGCTGAGCCAGACATCGTCCGGCGACAGCGCCTGCGCCTGGCGATACTTCTCCGCCGCCTCTGACCAGCGGCTCTGCTGCGCCAGCGCGTCGGCCTCGGCGCGCAGGCTGTCGCTGCGCAGGGAGCGAAGGGTATCGGCCAGCGCACGCTGCTGCGCGGCGGGCAGGCCGTTAATAAACTGCATCGCACGCGCTGGCGACTGTGTCTGATAAAGTCCCGCCAGGCGGCGAACCGCAGTGGTATTGCTGGCGTCAAGACGCAGCGCGCGCTGCCATAACTGCTCGGCGCTCTGCGCATTGTTGCGCGCCATCGCCACGTCCCCAAGGCCAATCAGGGCATAGCTGTCGGTATTATCCAGCGTCTGCGCGTCGCGATAGCGGCGCTCCGCGCCGTCGAGATCGTGCTGCGCCAGCGCCTTATCGCCTTCATCAATGGCCTGCCAGTAGCGGTTGGTTTGCAGCAGCGACTGCCACTTGCCCACCTGCGTGCTTTGCTGGCCTGCCTGAATCGCGCGCTCCAGCCAGAGGACAGCGGCGGCGCGATTGTTGGCGCGCGCCTGCGCCTGGCCCATCGCCCCCATCAGATCCGCATCGTTGGGATTAGCCTTTAGCGCGGCGCTCAGCGTCGCGATGGCGTCGGCGCCGCCGCCTGCGTCCACCAGCGCCAGTCCACGCATGCGTTCGCGATAAGCGGGATCGGCGAGCAGCGCCTGCTGTTTCGCCAGCGCATCCAGCCCCTGCTTCTGCGCGTCGCCTTCGGTAAAGACGGAGAGGTACGTTTTCAGCTCTGCTACGCTGCTGTCGCTGACCGGCTGATTAGTGATCTGCTGCAGCCAGAGTTCCGCCGCCGCGTCGCGTCCGCCGTTACTGCTCGCCAGTCGCTTCAGCTGCTCTACCGCCTGCGCCGTCTGCTGGCGATCGAACGCCATACGCGCGATTTGCAGCTCAACGCCGATATTGCCGGGGTAGCGCTGCTCCAGCGCCTGCAGCTGCTGATAAGCGACATCCTGCTGGCCCGGTATGCGCGCCAGCAGTCGCCAGTACTCCAGCGCGGTATTCGCATCGGGAAAGACGCCGTTGAACAGCGCGTCGTAGGCGCTTTTCGCTTCCGCGAGGCGGCCGGAGGTGGCGAACAGGCGCGCCTCCTGCAGCTTCTGCCGTCCCTCAGACGACATCAGCGCCAGACCCACGGCCGATTCGCGCGTTGCCGCCGAATCGGGGGCGACCTTTTTCAGCTGCTCCAGCAGCGTCTGCGCGGCGGCGATGTCGCCCTGATGCAGCGCCAGCCGCAAACGCGCCGCCAGCACCTGCGGGTTATCGGGATCGATCTTCTCCAGCCGGTAAAGCGACTGCTGTACCAGATCATATTTGTTAGTCGACTCGCCGGTGCGGATCTGCGTCAGCAGCCAGTCCACCGGCGAGACCTCCGGGCCTGCGCCAGGCGCAGCCAGTCCCGGCAGCGCGCCTAACACGCCGCTCAGCAGCAGGCTCGCCCGTAGCGCGTAAGCTTTATTCATCTTCATCATCAAGCAGACGGCGACGGGTAATGATGCGCATCAGGCGCCAGGTCATCAGCGCAAACAGCACCACGACAAATACCGCGCAGAGCGCCAGCCAGAACGGATGCGTCGCCAGCATCGTCCATAAGCGCTCCCACCAGGGGAGATGGCCGACGAAATAGTTACCGCCGACGCGCAGGCTGTTAACGCCCGACTCGCGGATAATGGCGGCGGAACCGAAAATCGCGCCGCGCTTGCCGCTGTCGATCAGCGCATCGTTCAGCAGCTGCCAGGCGCGCGGACTGCCGTCCGCCAGCAGCGCGACCACGCTGCGCTGATCGTTAAACGGCGACTGGAAGCCGATAACCGTCGCCAGCGGACCGCGTGAACCGATGGCGGTGGTGCTCTCCACCGCGCGATCGCTGTCGCTGAGGCTGCCGCTATCGGTGGCCGCCTGGCGCACAGGCGTGTTGATCCAGCTTGCGGCGGCGTCGACCAGCGCGCTGATCCGACGGTCATCCTGCAGATCTTTCGGGATGTCGCCGATCATCAGCAGATCGGCGTCCTGATCCTTCGCCTTGCCCCAGTCGTCGGTAAACTGCACCCGCAACGCCGGATAGCCGGTTTGCGCGCCGATATTGCCCAGCGTGTTTAGCAGCGTGCCGACCTGCTGCGCGTCGGGTTTCGGCTGCACCAGCACCAGGGTCTGAGCCAGATCGGCGTAGCGCGTGAAGGGGAATCCCGCGCCAGCCCAGGCGCGCAGCGAAGGCATTTCGATATAGTGACGGTAGCCGGAGAAATCGACGCTGGAGCTGTCATCCACCACTACATGATGGCTGACCGGCGTGACGGTTTCGCAGCGTCCGTCGGCCGTGCCGCCGATATAGGTGTTGGAGTAGTCGAAGTCGAAGCGCAGCTGATTCACCACGCCGAGACGCAGCGCCGGAATCGTCAGCTGGCGGCTGTTATCCTGCAATCCCTGAACCAGCGGGATATGCAGCAGTTGCTGACCGGCGGTGTTTTTCGGCGGCAGTGGGTAATCCTGAATGAACTGGTTATTCAGGTTGACCGCCAGCCGCGAGCCGTCTGCCTGAATCGGCGCGGTGTAGCGATAGCTTAAATCCATATCGATGCCGCGCGCGCGCACCAGAAACAGGTCGGGCGGCAGATTAAGCGTCAGGCTGACTGGATTCGGCTGCAGTCCGTCGGACTGCAGCTGGTTCTCATACTGCGTCAGTTCGGCGAAGGTGGTGCGTCGATCGGTACGCACCCAGTTCGGCGCGTCGTAGGCTTTGCGCGGCGCGAGCAGCTTCACGCTGTCGATAGTCGACGTATCGCCGCGCAGCAGCAGCTCGCCCTGCGCGATGCCCTGCACCGCTGTCAGCAGATCCTGATCGTTGCGCCCCAAAATCAGCAGCATCTTTTCGTAAGGATTGTCGGGCTGGCTGACGATCTCCACCGTGGGTTTGGTCACCAGCGGCAGATCTTTCAGAAAGTCCGGGCGAGCATCATTGGTGGCGAAGACGACGGCATGCTGCTGCTGCGGCAGCTGATTGTAGAGCACCGGGAAGTTCTGACCGCGCCATGCGGCTTTGCTGCCGAACCAGGAGGCGAGTATCGCGGCGGCGCGCTGCTGCGTCACGTCCGGCTGCGCGGCAAAGACGACCGGCAGCGTCAGCGGACGCTTGTCGCGCGCGTCGAAGAACGGCTCCGGAAAGTGCGACAGGTCGTTTTTCAGCGGCAGCTTTTGCAGCGTTAAATCGATGCCGCTCTCTTTGCCGATATCGAGCCAGATGGTGCTGTTGGCCGGGTTTTCGCAGACGTTGGCGTAATGACCAACCAGCTCAAAGCGCACGCGGTTGAAGTCGGTGATAAAGCGCGGATCGATCGCCAGCTGGGTTTGATTCTCTTTGCCGAGCTGCTCCGGCGTCACGGTGATAACGCCGATCAGTTCGTCGTTGAGGTAAACCTTAAGCTGCGACAGCGTCGGCAACAGCGCGGGCGAAGGACGATAGCTGAGGTTAAGCAGCGCACGCGTCACCACCTCGTCGCTGCGCACGCCGAACTCAATCTGACCGATCGGCTGCGTGCCGCGTAGCGTCATGCTGCCCGGCGGCGGCGCCAGCTGGGTAAAGTCGAGCTGGCTGTCGCGCAGCGGCGCGGCGGGGTCCTGCGGCGCGGCCTGAACCGGCGCCGGGTCGGCGGCGTTCGCTGGCGCGGCGTCCTGCGCAGCGGCGCAGCTCAGCGTTGCGGTGCCCAGCAGCAGGGCGGTAAACCAACCGTTCACTCTCGTCATCGTCATATCATCAACTCAATACGTTTTTTGAAGCGGGCCCACGTCCGATGCCTTGCGGCAACAGCGAGGCCAGCCAGCTCACCCCAGCGGTAAGCAGGTTAAACAGCCGACGTAACTGCGGCGGACCATATTCCGCCAGGCGCAGATAGCCTTTAAAGCCGAGGATCATGATGTCGGCGAGGCTCTGCACTGGTTTATCTTCCGGGAAACCGTCCTGCCACAGCGCCCAGGTATCGGCGCGGGCGAAGGTGCACTGGATAAATTCGATGTGCTGCTGGGTCGTAAGCTGATGCAGGCGAATACCGGCGCGCAGGCCAAAAACGCGCTGTACGCGGCAGGGAAAGCTGAACTCCTGCTGGCCGCGGCGCAGCAGCGGCCAGACCTTTTCATCTTCCTTCAGCGCATTCGACTCGCGCAGCTCGACGCCGACACCGCCGTCGGAGTAGTCGCGCAGCGTACAGGGCAACATATGCCCGTCTTCGCGGGCAATGGCGGCTGGCATGGCGATCTCCACGCGGTGCGCCTCGCGGATCTGCCGCGCCTCGACGGAAACCGCCACCGCGCCGCCGAGGATCACCATGTTGTAGACGACCCAGACCAGGCTCACCCACACCGTCAGCACTTCATTGGCCGGGCCGTTGTGCATGCGCCAGAACGCCATCGCGACGCCCGCCAGGTTGAGCAGCACCAGGAACATATAGGGTTTAGTGATCACCCAGTCGAGATGATGCTCCTCGACCAGACCGCCTTTCGCCGTGACGTTGAATTTGCCCTTATGCGGATTAAACAGAGCCACGGTGGTCGGCCGGGCGATATACCAGGCCAGCACGGTTTCATACACTTCGCTCCAGAAGGAGTGACGCCAGCGTCCCTGAATGCGCGAGTTGGTCAGGCTGGTGTGTAGCATATGCGGCAAGACGTAGATGGCGATCGCCAGCGCGGGCGCGTAGATGATGTAAGCGTGGCAGAGCAGAAACGCCAGCGGCGCCAGCAGGAAGATGAGCCGCGGAATGCCGGAAAGAAAGTGCAGCATGGCGTTGGCGTAGCAGAGACGCTGTACCCACTTCAGCCCCTTGCCGAATAAGGGGTTATCGAGACGGAAAATCTGCACCATACCGCGCGCCCAGCGGATGCGCTGGCCGATATGCGCCGACAGGCTTTCGGTTGCCAGTCCCGCCGCCTGCGGAATGCGGATATAGGCTGAGGCGTAGCCGCGCCGGTGCAAACGCAGCGACGTGTGCGCATCTTCAGTAACAGTCTCTACTGCAATGCCGCCGATCTCATCCAGCGCGCTGCGGCGCAGCACGGCGCAGGAGCCGCAGAAGAAAGTGGCGTCCCAGGTATCGTTGCCGTCCTGCACCAGGCCATAAAACAGCGAGCCTTCGTTCGGCGTGCGGCGGAAGCGGCCCAGGTTGCGCTCAAAGGGATCGGGCGAGAAGAAGTGGTGCGGCGTCTGCAGCATCGCCAGCTTCGGATCCTTAATAAACCAGCCGATGGTCATCTGCAGGAAGGCGCGCGTCGGCACATGGTCGCAGTCGAAAATCGACACAAATTCGCTGCGGCAGCGCGTTTTCAGCGCGTGGTTGATGTTGCCCGCCTTGGCGTGTTCATGCGTCGGACGCACCACATAGTTAACGCCGACGCTGGCGGCGAATTCGCGGAACTCTTCGCGGCTGCCGTCGTCAAGCAGGAAGATATTAAGCCGGTCTTTCGGCCAGTCGATGCCCATCGCCGCATAGATGGTCGGCTTGACGACGCTGAGCGGCTCGTTATAGGTCGGTACCAGCAGATCGACGCTCGGCCACTGATCGAGCGTCGTCGGCATCGAGACCGGCTGGCGGTTAAGCGGCCAGAGCGTCTGGAAATAGCCCAGCACCAGCACCACCCAGGCGTAGGTTTCCGCGGCAATCAGCAGCAGGCCGAACACCAGGCTGAGCGGATCGTCCCAGTTTAACGTCGAGGTGTAACGCCACCACAAATAGCGGCAGGAGACAGTCAGCGACAGCACAATCAGCATCATAGTGGGGAAGCGGCCCGGCACGCGCCGTACCAGCATCGCCAGGCACCAGAGCAGCACCACAAAGATAAACTGCGTCATCAACCCGAACGGCTGACTGATACAAAGCAGCGCCAGCAGCGAGGCGAACAGCGCCGCACCGATAAAGATCAGGCGACGCGTTAACGGCGATAACCGCTGCAGCCGCTGCTCAATACGTTCGTCGACATTGCCCGTCTGCACGCGCGCGGAGAGCGTATCGAGCCATTGATAACCGCGCTGACGCCAGCGAAACAGCGGCTGGAAGGCTTTAAAGCGCTGCCGCTCGCTGCGGCCGCTCTCATCCTGCGGCAGGGTAATGACCAGCCATAGCGTCTGCACCAGATAGCGAAGAATGTCTAACGGACGCGGCCGTTCCGGCGAGATATGCGGATAGAGACGACGGCGATCCTGAATAATGCGCTGCCAGCCCGGCGTTTCAAAACGCAGCAGCGCCCAGCCCAGCGTACACCAGAGCAGATTCAGGCCGCTGGCGAAGCGGGAGGCCCCCTTGTCGCGCGCCGTGGCATAGCGCACACGCAGCGCCTGCCAGACCGGCGCGGTCAGCAGCCAGCGCAGCGGATTCATGGACGCGCTCCGTTCAGATGGAGCAGCAGCCAGTTCGCCAGCGTCGTGATCTCTTCGCTGACCAGCGCGTGCGGACGGTACTCCCCTACCGGCTGCTTCATCATCAGCGCTTCCGCCAGCGCTTCGTCACGGTGGATTAACAGCGGGATCAGGTTGTTCAACGACGCGACCCACAGCTGATGGAGATCCTGCTGCAGACGGCTGTTGGCGTTGAACTGATTGATAATAAAGTGCGTATGCGGCGTAAAGCGCTGCTGATGCAGGCGCAGATGACAGTTGGCGTCCGCCGTCAGCACGCGCAGCACGCCGTCGAGTCGTTCATAAAGCGTTTCATGCCAGGGCAGCAAATCGGCCGGAAGGTCAAAAATCAACCACTTATAGCGACTGTTCAGATCCGGCAGCGCATCAAGCAGCGGCGCGGCGACCGCGGCCTCCTGGCGCAGCAAAGTAAAGTCCTGCTGATGAGAAAGCGAGCCGTGCGGCAGCAGATCAGGACCATGGGGATAGCGCAGCGCGGCTGCCTGCCAGGCCTCGCCGCGGCGCAGCGCCTGCATCCAGCCGTTTTCCGGCAGCGCGGGCAGGTTGAAGTGCGCGCCAAGCTGGCTGGACGGAGAGCCGTCGATCAGCAGCACGCTTTCTCCGAGCGCCGTCAGCGCCCAGCCGAGCGCCGCGCAAAGGGAAGTTGCGCCCGTTCCGCCGCGTACGCCTTGCAGCGCGATCAGCGGCATTAGCGCGTACGTCCCGGCCTGTCGCCCGCCGTTTCAGCCAGCAGCGGCCAGCGCGCCACGATGTTCGTCAGGCGCTCTTCACGGGCGATATCGATATAGCGAAAAGCCTGCAGAGAAAAAGCATCGCGCAAGGCGCTAATATCATCCTGACGTTGGCCGTCGGACGCGACCAGAGTATAAGCATTTTCATTTTTCATTACTTTTCGCCACGGATAAAACAAGGTCGGGTATAAGGCGGTTATATTCACGCGGGAGTTAAATCGACTCCGTCTGAATCGGCGCGATGATAGATCAATGCGAACCCGTCTGTCATAACGTATTTTTAAATTTCTTTGGTTGCATCCTGCCCCGTCTATAATAAGCTAGCCTGGACTGAACAAATCGCGAATTCAATATGAAAAATTCCTTTGCGCTGGGGCTGTTGCAGGTTCAGCCTGAATTAACGGTATTGCAAACGCCCGGCTGTTATTGGGTAACCTGCGCGCGTCATGAAGACGCGCGCGCTTTTATTCGGCAGGCGATCCTGGCGCAGCAATCCGTCACCCTTATCAGCGCAGACGAAAAACCACACGATCTGTTGACGCCGGACCCTGCAGGCGGTCCAGATCGTATTCCGTTGTTTTCTCTGCCTAAAAATAAAAGCAGTTTGCTGCGTCTGGAGAGCGACTTTACCCGTAAGCTCAGCAGTAAAAACGGACTGGTGATTTTTAACAGCAGCGCGGCGCAGTGGGATAAACTTGACGAGGCGGAGTTAACCTCCTGGATAAAGCGTATGCGTCGGGTGCTGAATAAAAAGCAGATGACGCTTTTAATGGTCACGTCAGGCGCAACGATAATTAACCTGCGTAATAATCTTCAGCGTTATTTTCGCCAGCTGGACGGCGTGGCTCATTTAACATTTCAACAGGATAGCTGGCAGTATCGAATTAACTGGTGGTACGCCGGCGATCGGCTGCTCGCTGACCGCGCCATTCGACTTGACTGCAAAGACGATCGTTTTTACGCCGTAAATGAAAATGAAAAGCAGGAGCCGCTCAGCCTTAACGATGAGCAACATTATCTTGCGGAGAAAATAGTGCTGGAGGGCGCGCCGCCGCTTTCGCGTCAGTGGCAACTCTTTGACGATAATGAACAGGTCTTTTTCCGTGCGCAGCAGGCGAGCGCCGCGACGGTGATTTTCAGCCTGACCCGCAGCGACTATATCGGCGAGCTGGCGAAAATGGTGCACAGCCTGCGCCGCGCGCGCGGCAACGGCTTAAAAATCGTGGTGCGTGAGATGGGCACCAGCCTGCGCTACAGCGATGAACGCCTGCTGCTGGCGTGCGGCGTCAGTGCCATCGTGCCAACCAGCGCAACCATGTCGCGCTTTCTGACGACGCTGGAAGGTCTGCAGGGTCAGGTATTCAACCGCCGCGTGCCTGCCAACCTGGACGCGCTGACCGCCGCGCTGCAACCACTGCAGGAGAAAGGCTATCTGCGCCTCGACGCCTTCTGTCAGGCGGTAGGACAGCTGATCGGCAATACGCTGCTGCCGGAGAACGATAAAGGTTTGCTGGTGGCGCTGCGCCCGGTGCCGCAGCTCAAACCGCAGCAGGTGTTGACTCTGTGCAAACCGCGACGCTTCGGCGATCTGGTCACGGTGCTGGACGATCGCGTCATTCTGTTTCTCTCTTCCTGCCGCTATAACGATCTTGATAAGGCGCTGAAATTTATCTTTTCGCTGCCGCACGACGAGCTTTTCGCTAACCGACTGGTATGGTTTGAGGACAATCAAATTCTTGCGGAAATCAATAACATAAAAAATCTGACGCCCAATGCGCTGCAGGACATTACACCCGAGCTTCAGCCAACGCAGCCCGCCGCAGAACCGGTTGAAACCCGCGAGCGCCCCACGCCGCAGCCCATCATTTTACTGGCGGAGAGTAAAACCCGATGAACCTGATGGACTGGGTGCAAATCGCGCTCTTAATTCTGGTTATTTTATTGTTTTTAAAGCCGTTATATCGGCAATGGCTGCCGCGTCGCTGGAACGGCATGTTGAATCGCCTGCTGCCCGCCCGTGCGCTGAAGTCTGAAGGTCACTGGCAGCGTAAATCCTCGAAAAAGGATGCAAATCATTAATGAATAACGATCAATCCACTTCCGCTCACTCTTCCCGCTTATGGTCTTACTGGCGCGGGCTGGGCGGCTGGAACTTCTACTTTCTGCTTAAGTTCGGTCTGTTGTGGTACGGCTACCTCAATTTCCACGCGTTGAGCAACCTGATATTCCTGGCCTGGCTGCTGTTCCCGCTGCCCTCGCCGCGTCTGCATCGCCTTCGCAGCTGGATATCGCTTCCCATCGGCTTCGGCCTGTTCTGGCACGATACCTGGCTGCCGGGCATAGAGAGTATCCTTAGCCAGGGCAACCAGGTGGCGGGCTTCTCCGGTGCCTATCTGCTCGATCTGGTTAATCGCTTCATTAACTGGCAGATGATCGGTGCCGCCTTTGTGCTGCTGGTGCTCTATCTGTTTATCTCGCAGTGGGTACGCGTGACGGTGCTGGTCTCCCTGATGCTGATCTGGCTTAACGTGCTGACTATCGCCGGTCCCGCGCTGTCGCTGTTGCCAACCAAAGCCGCCACGCCAGAGGTGGTGCTGAATCAGACGCCTGCCGCCGGTCAGCCGCAGGCCGCCAGCGCGCCGGACGGGCTTGACCAGTCGGCGCCGCCCACCAGCGCTAATCTTACTGCCTGGCTGAACCGCTTTTACGACAGCGAACGCAAGCGCGTGACCCATTTTCCCGACAGCCTGCCTGCGGATTCGCAGCCGTTCGATATTCTGGTGGTAAATATCTGTTCGCTCGCCTGGTCGGATATGGACGTCTCACAGCTGCGCAGCCATCCGCTGTGGCAGCACTTTGATATCGTGCTGAACAACTACAACTCCGCTACCGGCTACAGCGGCCCGGCGGGCATTCGTCTGCTGCGCGCCAGCTGCGGCCAGACCTCGCACAGCGATCTCTATAAGCCGACCGACGCGCGGTGTTATCTGTTTGATAATCTGGCCAGGCTGGGCTTTAAAGAGCAGCTGATGATGGATCACACCGGCGTGTTTGGTAACTATCTGAAGGAGCTGCGCGACGACGGCAATATTCAGGCGCCGCTGATGTCGCAGGCGGGTATTGCGCCAGAGCTGACCTCGTTCGACGGCTCGCCGGTGTTCAATGATGCACAGCTGATGCAGCGCTGGCTTGACGATCGCAGCAAGAGCAGCGACGCGCGCAGCGCCACGTTCTATAACCTGATCCCGCTGCATGACGGCACGCGCGATCTGGGCAGCACTCAAACCGCGCCGTGGAAGCCGCGTGCACAGGTGCTGTTCGATCAGCTTGATGCCTTCCTGACGAATCTTGAGAAGTCGGGACGACGCGTGATGGTGCTGGTGGTGCCGGAGCATGGCGCGGCGCTGCAGGGTGACAAGATGCAGATGTCTGGCCTGCGCGATATTCCCAGCCCGAGCATTACTCACGTGCCGGTTGGCATTAAGTTTGTCGGCATGAAGGCGCCGCATCAGGGCCAGCCGTTAACCATCGATACGCCGACCAGCCTGCTGGCGATTTCCGAGCTGGTTTCCCGCGTAGTGGACGGTCAGGTATTTAACGCGCCGAACGTGAATATGTCGGTGCTGGCGGACAAACTGCCGCAGACGCCAGTTGTCTCGGAGAATGACAATGCCGTGGTGATGATGTATCAGGGCAAGCCCTGGATCCGGTTGAACGGTGGCGACTGGGTGGCTTATCCGCAGTAAGCGGGTTTCGCCCGCCTGGTTTGCATGGCGTTCGCTGCGCGAACGGCTGGCGTTGTGCAGGTTCCGCCCGCCAGGCGTCGGGGAATTTCAGCAGCTGCGCTGCCGGCGTGCGTGTTAAGGGGCTCGCCAGCCCCTTAACAATCCCGGCTTCCGGCAGCCTCCACGCCGCGCTATGCGCGGTCCCTTCGTTGCTTACGTCAGCCTTACGGACCGCGCGGATTCGCCGTCCTGGCTCATGCCGCGCTCTCGCCGACTTCCTGTCGGCTCGTCCTGGCCGCCGTGCGCGCCTCAGCGTGTCGGATGCCTCTGTCACACCCTCGCCTGTGAGTTCTCATTTTTTTATAAACGGCTGCGTTGTCTGTATGCAGGATGCGCGCTTGCAGCGATAAGATTGCGTCTTCTGGAGTCAGGACTCTTCGTCCTCGCCGCCGCGTACGCCTCAGCGTGTCGGATGCGTCTGTCAGACCCCCCTTCCTGTGATTTCTCTTTTTTTATAAACGGTCGCGTCGTCTGATCGCGCTTACAGCGATAAGGCCGTTGGTAAAAACACAGAACTTGCAGCTGGGGTTGTGAGGGCCATCGCAGCCGCTGAGCGGAGGAGGGATTTCAGGACGAGCGGCAGGGATGCCGCGAAGAGGCTGGCATGAGCCAGGGAGGGCGAATCCAGCCGGTCCGTCAGAAATCCTGACGAAGCGAAGGGACCCGCGCAGCGGGCGGCGGAGCTGGCCCAGGGCGCGGGTGCAGGGCCGCCGCCTTGCGGCCCTGCTCGGTCGCCCGCAGAGGGCGGGATGAAACTGCCCGGCTGTTGGGCGAACGAAACCTGCGCTGAGGCTCCTCCGCTGTTAAGCGAGCGAAACCCGCACTGAAGCCCCCGCCTGTCGTGCGAACGAAACCCGCACCGGGGTTTAACATCAGCAAAAACCCTCTGCTCAACGCCCGCTCGCACAGCGAAGCCAGAGCCCCTGCGCAGCAGGCAAACGCTTAGCGCTTCTCCTGCAATGCCTGCCACACCAGCAGCTGCAAACTGGCGGAAAAGTAGTTCTGGTCCGGCGCAAGCCGGTCGCTGATATACCCCGTCTCGTTCAGCGTCAAATCCCGGATAGCCAGCAAGCCGCCGTCGAGGTGATAAGGCGCGTTGTTGTTGCCCATGACATCGAACCAGGCGGGCGTCGTCAGGCGACCGTAACGCTGCCAGACGTTTTGAAACGGCACCAGACGCAGGCTTTGCGGGTCGTACCACCAGATGTTGAGCGGCACGCGAATCGCATCGTAGCTGAAGCGGCTGGAGTAGCCCACCGCTGGCGCGACCGAGCCGTCAGCATTCAGCGCCACCCAGTCGAGCGGCAGGCCCGTTTTGCCGAAATGCATCGCGCCCAGCAGATCCATGCCGTTATCAATCAAGGCGTTCCAGATCTTGAGATGGCTGTGGTCGGCAAAGGTGCGCCAGGCCTCGAAAAGAAAATAAGAGGGGTTCAGCACGACATAGCTGGTCTTGTTGAAACCCTGCGCGCCCGGCAGCATCACCGTATGGCCCGCGAAGGTCACCACGTTATGCTTCACGATGGCGTGCTGAATCCGATCCGACGCCTGCTGATAGGTCTGCGAAGACCACTTATCGGCTGCGCGCTGCAGCGCCCAGGCAATAAGCACGTCGCCGTCGGAAGCGTTGTTCTTGTCCGCTACCGGATCGCTCACGTTCGGCGTATAGCGCCAGTAGAAGAGATCGTTTTGCGTATTCAGCAGATGCTGGCGCGTCCAGCTCCACAGCTTATCGAACGTGGCGCGATCGTCATTCGCCACCGCCAGCAGCATGCCATAGCCCTGCCCTTCTGTATGGCTGACGTTATTGTTGGCGTTATCGACAATACGTCCTTCCGGGGTTAAAAAGCGGCTCTTGAAGGTGCTCCAGCCGTCAGCCGAAGCCTGTGCGCTTACCATCATCACCATGAAAAAAATCACCCATCTCAGCCAGGCTGGCTTTGTCATGTCGTCGCTCCGTTAATACCGATAGTGCAGCGTATTGCCGTCGTTAAAATCCTGCGTCACCGCGACCGCCGTCCGCAGAAAGGGCATGAAGCTTCAGCAGAATTGCCGCATCTTGCGGCTGTAGCTGAACGAAACCCCAGCTAAAGCGGGCCAGCTGCAAATTCATGTCGCGCTCCCGATCCTGCGCGGTACGCGCGTCAGGCAAAGGATAGCGCGCCGCCAGCGATTCGCCCATGCTGTAGAGGAATGGCTCTGTCTCTGCTCTGTCCGCGTTTGCGCGCATCCCTTCCATCATCATGCTGACCAGATCGAACCAGCCAGGCTGATGCGTGTGGTCATCAGCGAGACCGACGTCATGGTGAAATCGAAACGCTTGTCGCAAGATGGAAGCAGCCGCTTACGTCAGCGACGGTAAACGTTTATCGCTGCGGCTGGGGCTGCATCAGGTGGAGTGAAGGATTTGGCAGTAAAAAGGCTCCTTACGGAGCCTCTGTTTTAAACGATCCCTTCCGCCGCGCCGACCGGCTGATTTTCATCCTGGTCGACGGCGAAGCAGGCGATCTGCTGATCGCCGTAGCGCTTCAGTTTCGGCTGTAGCTGTACGCAGGTACCGAAACGGCGGCGGCAGCGCGCGTTAAAAGCGCAACCCGGCGGCGGGCTGAGCGGGCTGGGCAGTTCGCCGGTCAGCTTGATGCGCTCGCGCCGATCGTCCGGATTAAGGCGCGGCGTGGCTGACAGCAGCGCCTGAGTATAAGGATGGCGCGGATTGTTGAAGATCGCCTCTTTGCTGCCTTTCTCAACGCAGCGGCCCAGATACATCACCATGACCTCGTCCGCGATATGCTCCACCACTGAGAGATCGTGCGAGATAAAGACGTAGGACAAGCCCATCTCCTGCTGCAAATCCATCATCAGGTTAAGCACCTGCGCGCGCACGGAGACGTCGAGCGCCGAGACCGGTTCATCGGCGATCAGTACGTCGGGTTCGAGCATCAGCCCGCGGGCGATAGCGATACGCTGACGCTGGCCGCCAGAGAACATATGTGGATAGCGATCGTAATGCTCGGTTTTCAGGCCGACCTTCGCCATCATCTCCAGCGTCTTCTCTTTACGCTCCGCCTTGCTCAGCGCGGTGTTAATCAGCAGCGGCTCCTCAAGGATCTGGCTGACTTTTTTGCGCGGATTGAGCGAACCGTAGGGGTTCTGGAACACAATCTGGATTTTCTGACGGCGCAGCGCCTGCGCCTGCGGATCGTGCTTCAGCAGATCCTGACCATGCCAGTAGAGCTGGCCTTCGGTCGGCGTTTCGATCATGGTCAGCAGGCGGCCGAGCGTCGATTTACCGCAGCCGGATTCGCCAACGACCGCCAGCGTTTTACCGCGCTCCAGATTAAAGGAGACGCCATCCAGCGCTTTCACCAGGCGCTGCTGGCCAAACAGGCCTTTCTTCACCGGGTAGTGTTTTTTCAGGTCAATCGCCTGCAGCAGGTACTCCTGCCTGGTATTATCAAGACTCATAGGTTGGTCTCCCGGCATCATCCAGCGGATAGTGACATTTGGACTGACGCCCCGGAATGTCGCGTAAGGCAGGTTCTTCTTTACGGCAGCGATCGGTGGCGTACGGACAGCGCGGATTCAACAGGCAGCCGACCGGACGGTCATATTTACCCGGCACGACGCCCGGCAGCGACGCCAGACGCGCTTTGTCGGCGGCGAATTCCGGCAGCGCGCGCAGCAGCGCCTGGGTATAGGGATGGCGCGGCGCCTTGAAAATATCGTTCGCCTTGCCGCTCTCTACAACCTGTCCGGCATACATCACGATAATGTGATGCGCGGCTTCCGCCACCAGCGCCAGATCGTGCGTAATCAGGATCAGCGCCATGTTCTCTTGCTGCTGCAGCTCAAGCAGCAGTTCGATAATCTGCGCCTGGATGGTCACGTCCAGCGCCGTGGTTGGCTCATCGGCAATCAGCAGCTTAGGCCGACAGGCGATCGCCATGGCGATCATCACGCGCTGGCTCATACCACCCGACAGCTGGTGCGGATAGACATCCAGACGCGATGCCGGATCGGGGATGCCGACCTGCGTCAGCAGATCGATTGCGCGCTGACGGCGGGTACGCCGGTTGCCGCCCTGATGCACCTTAATCGCTTCCATAATCTGGTAGCCGACGGTGTAGCAAGGGTTAAGGCTGGTCATCGGATCCTGGAAAATCATCGCCACTTCTGCGCCCACCAGCTGGCGGCGCTCTTTCTCGGAGATGCGCTTCAGGTCGCGCTGGTTAAACTCCAGCTTCTCCGCCATCACTTTGCCGGGAAAATCGATCAGGCCCATAATCGCCAGCGAGCTGACCGATTTGCCGGAGCCGGACTCGCCGACGATCCCCACGACCTGTCCCTGCTCGACCTGATAGCTGATGCGGTCGACCGCGCGGAACGGTGCCTTATCGTCGCCGAAATGCACCGATAATTTATCTACATTTAATAACGCCATCTCGGTGCCTCTTACTGCTTGAGTTTCGGGTCGAGGGCGTCGCGTAAGCCATCGCCCATCAGGTTAAAGGCCAGTACGGTGAGCAGAATAACCAGTCCAGGGAAGGTCACTACCCACCAGGCGCTTTGCGCATACTGCAATACGTCGGAGAGCATGGTGCCCCACTCCGGCGTCGGCGGCTGCGCACCCATACCGAGAAAGCCCAACGCCGCCATGTCGAGAATGGCGTTGGAGAAGCCCAGCGACGCCTGCACGATCAGCGGTGCCAGACAGTTAGGCAGAATATTGACGAACATCTGACGCAGCATGCCCGCGCCCGCCACACTGGACGCAGTAACGTAGTCGCGGTTCACCTCCACCAGCACCGCGGCGCGGGTAAGACGGATATAGTGCGGCAGCGCGACAAAGGTCAGCGCGATGGAGGCGTTAACGATCGACGGACCGAAGATCGCCACCAGCACCAGCGCCAGCAGCAGACTCGGCAGCGCCAGCATAATATCCACCACGCGCATGATGATGCCGTCTACCACGCCGCCGAGGTAGCCCGCCAGCAGGCCGAACACGACGCCGAGGATCAGCGACAGCACCACCACCATACAGCCCACCAGCAGCGACAGACGCGCACCGTACATCAGACGCGACAGCACATCGCGGCCCACATCGTCGGTGCCGAGGATATAGCTCCAGCTACCGCCTTCCTGCCAGACCGGCGGATGCAGCAGCGCATCGCGGAACTGCTCTGCAGGCGCATGCGGCGCCAGCGCGCCGGCGAAAATGGCGATCAGCAGCATCAGGACCACATAGACCAGGCCGATGACCGCGCCCTTATTGCGTTTAAAATAGTGCCAGAACTCCTGGATGGGGGTCATCGGCTTAGGTGCAGCGGCTACGCTTGCGGGATCAACAACAGACATGACGCCCCCTTATTTTTTATGTCGTATGCGCGGGTTGACCACGCCGTACAGCAGATCAACCAGCAGGTTGACCAGGATAATCAGCACCGCAGTCAGCAGCACGCCGCCCTGCACTACCGGATAGTCGCGGCGTTGCAGCGCTTCGATCAGCCAGCGGCCGAGGCCCGGCCACGAGAAGATGGTTTCCGTCAGGATGGCGCCCGCCAACAGCGTGCCGACCTGCAGTCCAATCACCGTGACCACCGGCAGCATGGCGTTACGCAGCGCATGAACGACGATAACGCGCATCCGCGTCAGGCCTTTCGCGCGCGCGGTGCGGATATAATCTTCGCCCAGCACTTCCAGCATCGCCGAACGCGTCATACGTACAATCACCGCCAGCGGAATGGTGCCGAGCACGATAGCGGGCAGGATCATATGCATCACCGCATCCTTGAAATCGCCCGCCTCGCCCCAGAAGAAGGTATCGATCAGCATAAAGCCAGTGAGCGGATTACTGTCGTCCAGGAACACGGTATCGCTGACGCGTCCGGAAACCGGGGTCAGGTTAAGCTGCACCGATACCAGCATAATCAGCATGATGCCCCACCAGAAAATCGGCATGGAGTAGCCAGTCAGGGAGATGCCAACCGCGGTATGGTCAAAGATGGAGCCGCGCTTCACCGCCGCGAGAACGCCGACCGGGATACCCACGGCGACGGCGAAGATCATGGCGCAGATGCCCAGTTCCAGCGTGGCTTTAAAGCGCGGTACGAACTCATCCCACACCGGGATGCGGCTCTTGAGCGAAATGCCCAGATCGCCATGCAGCACGCCGTAAATGTAGTGAACGTACTGTTTCCACAGCGGCTGGTCGAGGCCAAAGGCCGCCATCAGCTGCGCGTGGCGCTCCGGGGAGATCCCGCGCTCGCCCGCCATGATCAGCACCGGATCGCCGGGGATCATATGCACGAACGCGAAGGTCAACAGGGTAATGCCGATAAATGTCGGGATGACAAGTCCCAGACGTCGGAGTATGAACTGCAGCATAAGCCGGATTCTCAGTCTTTTCCCGCCGCGATAAGCGGCAGGATCTATTGCTCACAACTCGCGCTCGAGGAAATCCTCGGACGCGACGCAAAGTGCGTTTAACCGTCATCTCTCGCAGTGCAGGCGCGATAACCCTTTTCCGACGCTTACCGGAGTAAATGTCGGAGACTGGTCGGCTCGCCGCTTTCCTGCAGCGCGAAGATGTTGGGTTTTATTCGAAGAAGTTAGCCGAAAATGTGCGTCGACTGAGCGGGCAAGCACCCGCTCAGGGGCCGAACAGGTCGGCCCGGACCGCAGGCGTTATTCCTGGATATCGACGTTTTCGAAGTGGTGTTTGCCTAACGGATCGACCACGTAGCCAGAGACTTTTTTGCTCACCGGCTCATACACCGTAGAGTGCGCGATAATCAGCGCCGGCGCCTGGTCATGCATCACAACCTGCGCCTGCTTATAAAGCTCAATACGTTTATTGTGGTCCGATTCGGCACGAGCCGGCTGGATCAGATCTTCAAACGGCTTATAGCACCAGCGCGAGTAGTTAGAGCCATCTTTTGCCGCCGCGCAGCTAAACAGCGTGGCGAAGAAGTTGTCCGGATCCCCGTTGTCGCCGGTCCAGCCCATCATCACCGACTGGTGTTCGCCCGCTTTCGCGCGCTTCAGGTATTCACCCCACTCGTAGGTCACGATTTTGGCTTTCACGCCGATCTTCGCCCAGTCAGCCTGAACCATTTCCGCCATACGGCGCGCGTTCGGGTTGTAAGGACGCTGAACCGGCATCGCCCACAGGTCGATAGAGAAGCCATCCGGCAGACCCGCTTCTTTCAGCAGCGCTTTGGCTTTTGCCGGATCGTAAGCGTAGTCCTGAATCGCGTCGTTATAGCCCCACATGGTCGGCGGGATCAGGTTTTTCGCGGCCTGGCCTGCGCCCTGATAAACGGCATCGATAATGGCTTGTTTGTTTACCGCCATGGTCAGCGCCTGACGCACCTTGACGTTATCCATCGGCTTCTTCTCGGTGTTAAACGAGAGATAGCCAACGTTCAGGCCCGGCTGCTCCATCAGGTTGATTTTGGTGTCTTTCTTCATGCTGGCGATGTCGGCCGGGTTCGGGTACGGCATCACCTGGCATTCGCCCTTCTGCAGCTTGGCGTAGCGTACGGAAGCGTCCGGCGTAATAGAGAAGACCAGACGATCGATTTTCGGCTTCGTGCCCCAGAAATCCGGGTTGGCCTTATACAGAATGCGTGAGTCTTTCTGGTACTGCTGCAGCACGAACGGGCCGGTGCCGACCGGGTTCAGGTCCAGCTTCTCCGGCGTACCCGCTTTCTGCATTTTGTCCGCATACTCTTTCGACAGAATCGATGCGAAGTCCATGCCGAGGTCAGCCAGGAACGGCGCTTCTGGACGCGTCAGCGTAAAGCGAACGGTATAGTCGTCGACTTTCTCGACTTTGCCGATCAGCTTCGGCATATCCATGCCTTCGAAATATTCGTAGCTGCCGCCGGAGACGTTATGGTAGGCGTTGTTTTTATCCAGCTGACGCTCGAAAGAGAAGATCACATCGTCAGCGTTGAACTCACGCGATGGCTTAAACTCTTTGGTGGTCTGCCACTTTACGCCTTTGCGCAGGTGGAACGTGTAGGTTTTGCCGTCATCGCTGATATCCCACTTCTCCGCCAGACCAGGCTGCAGCTCGGTGGTGCCGGTTTTGAACTCAACCAGACGGTTATAGATCGGCACGGAGCTGGCGTCGTAGGTCGTACCTGAAGTGAACAGCTGCGGGTTAAAACCTTCCGGCGAGCCTTCTGAACAGTAAACGAGGGTTTTTGCCTGAACACCTGCGGCGACGGTCATAGCAATCAGGCTCAGACCGACCTTCAGCATCCTGGATTTGGCCAGGGAGTTGATCATGCTTTTACTCCATTGTGATGTGTTGTTGTGTGTATTGCCCGACCTCTGTTTTTTTTATGCGGTTCAGGCAGACCACTGATGTGGTCGAAAGTGCGGAGCGGTTCTTGTTGTGTTTTTCCGACGCCGTAGAAACTGCCGGATCACGCCGCTTCTGCAACTTTATTGACGCATCAATTTGTCAACAGTTGCAAAGAACGTCAATACAGCCGCGAGTTATTTACACAGAGTGTGAGGAATAGCAAGCAACGGTAAAAAAAAGCCTTCGCCGCTAATTGCCGGATATTGCACAGCGCTTTTACCTGCATAACCATATATCCCACTAATTCGGACGATAATTGACAGTGATTCTCACCGCTAAAAAACATAAGCGCCAACCCGATAAATGTTGAATAACTGAACGATTTAGCGTGCGTTATCGCGTCCAGGCAGTGGAAAATGCTAGGTCGCAGGCATAAGAAATTGGCATGACAATAAAAAAGGTCATAAGAAAAACGTGATGCGAAATAAGCGTCTGGGCCTGTTGCAGCGGGCGATACCCTACTAAAAGCGGGAATAATCAGATTGATCAGGCCTGAATGTCGGCAAAGGTTTATTTCAGCGGGTTTCCAGTAAAACGGTGAGAAACAGCTGAATCCAGCAGAGGCAATATTATGTCAGGAAATCGACGACGATATTTTTCTACGCGACCTGTTAACGCCTCATAAAAACTTATGCGAATAACGGCTTTATTGTGCTTATTTTTGATAAGCCGAGCGGCGTATTAAAAGGTTAACAGGGATGAAAAAGCAAAGCGTCTCGCCTCAGGGACGAAACGGCAGGAGCATATTTGAATAACGCACAGTGTTGTCACGCAAAACAGAGCATCCGTTTTAAAAAAGACGAAAAAAAAGCTGCTTTTTCAAGCAGGTTTCTTAAATCTGGTCGGTGAGAGAGGATGACGCTTATCTGCGATAAGCGCCCTTCGGGCCGTTGCTACGCAACGTTGTCTCGCTACGCTCGGCGCAAACCTCCTTCGGAGGTTCTCATCCTCTTTTCTACAGACGAAAAAAAACCTGCTTTTTCAAGCAGGTTTCTTAAATCTGGTCGGTGAGAGAGGATTCGAACCTCCGACCCCTTCGTCCCGAACGAAGTGCGCTACCAGGCTGCGCCACTCACCGATGGGGGCGCATGTTACTGCGCCGGTTTGTAAGCGTCAACCGCTTTTTTACCATTTAGCCGCGATCGCCTGAAAAGCAACCTGTCAGTAAAATCCCTCGCCGCTCAGTCAGTTCCGACACTTTACAGCGCGCTGGCACCTGAAGAAGCTGGTGCCTGGCACCAGTTGTTCGCCGCTTTAATGCCGCCATTCGGAGAGGTGTAGCCCAGACAGCCCAGAATAGTATCGAACAGCTCAACATGACGATGCGTCTTACCGATGCGCTGCTGCGCCTGCAAACGCTCGAAATTAGCGCGGTTATTGGCATCGGCCAGATACTTGTCCGAGGCCCACACCATCATCGGCACACGGAACTGCTCCGGCGGCGCCATCTCACGCGGCGTACCGTGCAGATGCATATTTTCGCTAATCGACTCGCCGTGGTCAGCGGCATAAAAGACAATCGCCTTCTTGTCGCGCAGCTGATCAAGCACGCTGTCCAGCATGCTATCCACATAAAGGATCGAATTATCGTAAGCGTTGATCAGCTGCGCCTTGCTGCAGGTCTCATCGACGCCCATACACTCCGGCTGATAGCGGGCGAAACTGCGCGGATAGCGCTGCGAATAGAGATAGTGCGAGCCTTTGGTATGCAATACCACCAGATGCTTCCCGTGCGGATAACGGTCCAGCGACGCCTTAAGCTCCGGCACCAGCAGCATATCGTCAACGGACTTGCCAGCGTTACGCGGCTCCGAGCCAATCTGCTCGCGGAAGGCGAAATTATCCACTTCCGCATTATCGTAAAACCACACCTCGCTCTGCATGGCGAACAGCTCGGACGAAAAGCCCAGCTCTTTCATCACGGCAAAAATATTCTTTTCTTTAAGCGTGCGTCCCGGACTGTCCTCAGTGCCGCCCTCACGCACAAACATACAGCGCAGCGACAGCTTAGTGGAGGTATCGCACGACTCGCCGCGAAACGCCACCAGGTTCTTCTCTTTGGAAAGCTTCGGCGTGGTGTCGCGATCGTAGCCCAGCATACCCATATGATCCCAGCGCGTAGTCTCGCCAATGACGAACACCACATAGGTATCGTCGATGCCCGGCGGCGCAACATAAGTAAACTTCTTCGCCGGGTCGAGCAGCTCCTGACTGTCCAGCGTCTCATCGATATGCGTCCAGGCGAACAGCCCTAACGCGGCCAGCCAGTTCGACGGCAGATAAGAGTGGGCAACCACGCCGCCATAGCTCGGCAGATCGATATTGGTAATCTCTTCGTTAGTTTTTTGCAGCTTGTCGAAATAACGGATCGGCAGCCATACCAGCGCGACACACAATAGCATCACCAGCATCGGCTTCAGGCGCTGTCCCGGCGTACGCAGCTGCTCGATCAGCGTCTGGCTGAGATTGTTACGCCAGATCATCAGCAGCGGCAGCGCGCTGACGGCGACCATCCATACCACAAAGTGCAGGCCGACCACCTCTTTCGACAGATCAACATCGGTCGTCATGACCGATGCCACGATGCCGTAGCCAATCATTACGTTAAAAAAGGCCATGTAATAGGCGGCGGCAACGGAAATCACCACCAGCAACGTAGCCAGTACGCGATAGAAGCGCTTTCCGCCCAGCGACAGCAGACGCATCAGGAAAAAAGTGAGCACGACGATAGCCATCACTTCAGTCACAGCCGTCAGCCAGTTTGTTACGGTGGATTTGGTCAGAAAGCCGTCAAAGCGACGATAAAAGATCGGCAAATTAAGCAGAATGCCGATGTATAACGCCAGCAGCAACGAGAGCTTTTGCTGGGTTATGGTTTTTATGTAATTCATCTTAAAGGGTTTTCCCTGGAGTGGAGCATGATGTTGAACGCTATTGTGACTACCGGAACGCGTAAGAGTTCGCTTGCTTAGCGCAGAGACATGACGATTTCCTGGGGAACAGGAAGAATCTGAACGGGATCGGACGGCTCTTTCACGAGGCCGCACAGTAGAACATAAATTAACCAGTCAGGCCAGAACAGAGGATGAGGCAGGCAGGGAAAATGCGAAGAGAAGCAAAAAAGGGGCCCGCAGAGGGGCCCCTGTCACTCAGCGAATAATATTCAGCGTCACGTCGATGTTATTGCGCGTGGCGTTAGAGTACGGACAAACGATATGCGCGGCGTCAACCAGCTTCTGCGCTTCCGCCTCGTCCATCTCCGGCAGGTGGATATTCAGTTTTACTTCGATACCGAAACCGTCTGGAATCGGACCGATACCGACTTCGCCTTCGATCCAGGCATCTTTCGGCATCGCGATTTTATCGCGGCCTGCCACGAACTTCATCGCGCCGAGGAAACAGGCGGAGTAACCGGCAGCGAACAGCTGCTCCGGGTTAGTGACTTCACCGCCTGCGCCGCCCATCTCTTTCGGCACGCCCAGCTTCACGTCCAGCACGCCGTCAGAAGAGGTTGCACGACCATCACGGCCGCCAGTGGCTTTGGCTTTTGCGGTATAAACAACTTTCTCTAAAGACATAACTTCCTCTCTGTATTAAACGATTTAATCGTACGCGATTAATAAAAGTGTAGCAGGTGTTTCGACGGGCGCGAACGCCCGGTAAATCTTTAGCGCGACTGGTTAAGGTTGTCGCGCAGCAAATCGAGTCCGTTTTTCAGCGCCATCAGCGTGTCGTTATCACAGGCGGTCGCGCACTGGACCGCCTCTGGGATAGCGCTCGCCTGGCTTTGCAGCGCGCGGCCCTGCTCTGTCAGCGTGACCACTACCTGACGTTCATCCTGACGCGAACGCTGACGGTTAATCAACCCTGCGCTTTCCAGACGCTTCAGCAAAGGCGTCAGCGTGGCGGAGTCAAGAAACAGCTGCTCGCCGATTTCAGACACGGTGAGATCGTCCTGCGCCCAAAGCACCATCATTACCAGATATTGCGGATAGGTAATGTCGAGCTGCGACAGCAGTTGTCGATAGACTTTATTCATCGCCAGGTTGGCGGAATAGAGCGCGAAGCAGAGCTGTTGATTGACCAACAGTGGCGACGCCTTCACTTTTTTGTCATTTTGGTTACTGTTCATGTCAATGAATATAGATAGCGTGCTAGATAATTGCAAGCAACTTTTTACCAGGAGAGCATGTGCATGATGGAATCTCTGGAAGAGCAGGCGCGACGCTATGCGACACGCGCGCACGCGGCAGCCGGTCAACGGCGTAAATATACCAACGAACCCTATATCGTTCATCCCGCCGCCGTTGTGGAACTGGTGCGCAGCGTCAGCGCAGACGACGAACTGCTGGCGACGGCCTGGCTGCACGATACGGTAGAAGATACAGAGACCACTCTTGCCGATATTGAATCACACTTTGGTTCGCGCGTCGCGCAGCTGGTTGAAATGCTTACCGACAGCGCTCAGCCGCAGGCGAAAAACCGCGCCGCGCGCAAGCTGGCGCATTTTCGTCATACCGCCGACGCCTCGCCCGAGGCGCAAACCGTCAAGCTGGCCGATATTATCGATAATACGCGCGCTATCGTGCGTTTCGATCCCCATTTTGCGCGAGTTTATCTGGTGGAAAAACGCGTTCAGATCGCCCTGTTGAAGCAGGGCGACGCGCAGTTATGGCGGCAGGCCAGCGCCATTATCGAACAGGGAATCGCGCAGCTTGGTCAGCCACCCTACAGCGTGCCGGAGAGCTGGTTCGTTAAACAGACGGCGAAATACCGCAGCCTGAGCTAAAAAAAAACCCGCCGCTGGCGGGTTCTCTTTTTTCTTCTTTTTAGTCCAGTAACTGCCGTCCAAGATAGGGATTGGCATGCAGCAATTTCATCAGTTTCTGCGCCGTCGCGGAGGGGCGTGTACGGCGCGCTTCCCAGCTTTTGACTGAGGAGACGCTAACGCCCATCACTTTGGCAAATTCATCTACTTTCATACCGGTTAATTCACGCAGGCGTTGCGGCTCTGGCATAGCGGGCTGAAGCTGAATTTCAGTTGTGGCAGGTGTTGCATCACGTGTCAGTACAATCTGCTCAAGGCTGCTGAGCAATTCAAAAACGGGATCTTTTACTTCCATAGAGAACTCCTTAAAACTCACTATGAATCACGTGAAAGTAGAGGTAAAAACCAAATGGTTTACACACCGATCTTCGCAGGCTGTATCCCGCAAGAGTTTATGGTTATTGTTAGTGAAACCCTTACGGGACACAGCCTGATTCGCACCGCCTGAGAAACATGTCAGAGCAATGCATCATCTCGCCGGGATTCTAAGTATGGATAGAGACCTGACGATTTGCTGCGTGAATATTGATTATTTTTTTAGCCAAACCTGTTCTTTTTGCTATAAGCAAAACAAGCCCTTGATCACAAAAGGCAAACCCGTCGCGCCTCGCTTAAAAAAAGCGCAAAAAATGCAAAAAATGCACAACGTTTACACTGCTACTGTACCCTATTCTGTCTAAAAAGCAGGCAAAATTCGCGCCAGAATGCAAAGCCTGTGATTTTTTCTTATTTCACCTCTTCACCCGCTTGCGACAGGTTAGATGTTGCACCACCTCAGCGCATCGTTATGGCGCAGCTGCACTCTGCTAAGGAATGAGACATGCATTCTGAGTTCGATTTTCACGCCAGCTACGCGTCGCATCGCGTTCCTGTTATGGGCCGCAATGCCGTCGCCACGTCTCAGCCGCTGGCGTCACAGGCTGGTCTGCGTATGTTGCTGCAGGGAGGAAACGCGGTAGACGCGGCGATTGCTACCGCCATGGCGCTGACGGTGCTGGAACCGACCGGCAACGGCGCAGGAAGCGACGCCTTCGCTATCGTCTGGGACGGCAGCCAGCTGCATGGTCTGAACGCCTCGGGACGTGCCCCGGCAGCCTGGCATCCTGAACGTTTTGTCGGCCGCGACCGCATGCCTGAAATCGGCTGGGAAGCCGTGACCGTGCCGGGCGCGGTGTCGGCATGGGTCGCGCTGGCGGAGCGTTTCGGCACGCTGCCGCTGACCACGCTGGCGCAGCCCGCTATCGACTACGCGCGGAATGGCTTTCCCGTCTCGCCGCTCATTGCCGAGCTCTGGCAGCGCGGCTTCGATAAGCTTCAGCATCAGCCCGGCTTCAGCACCTGCTTTGCCCCTAGCGGCCGCCCGCCGGGCGTCGGCGAACTGTTCCGCAACCCGGCGCTGGCCGATACGCTGCAAAAGATCGCTGAAAGCAATGGAGAGAGCTTTTATCGCGGTGAGCTGGCGGAAAAAATCGCTGCCTTCGCTCGTCAGCACAACGCTGCGCTGACGCTGGAGGATCTCGACAGGCATCGCGCCACCTGGGTAAATGTGCTGTCGCAGCCGTTTGCCGGCGGCTCGGTGCAGGAGCTGCCGCCTAATGGCCAGGGGATCGCCACGCTGATTGCGCTGGGCATTCTTGAGCAGCTTGATATCGGCCGCTACCCGCCCGACTCCGTTCCCTGGCTGCATCTTTCTATTGAGGCGATGAAGCTGGCGCTGGTGGATCTGGAGCGTTACGTCAGCGACGAAGATCATCTGGAGTTTCCAGCGCAGCGGCTGCTCAGCGAGGGCTATTTGCGCCAGCGCGCGGCGCTAATCGATCCTGAACGCGCAGGCGACTTCACCTTCGGCGCGCCGCAGCAGAGCGGCACCGTCTACCTCAGCACGGCCGACGCCAGCGGCATGATGGTCTCTTTTATACAGTCAAACTTTATGGGCTTTGGGTCTGGCGTAGTCGTGCCTGAAACCGGCATCAGTTTGCAGAATCGCGGAGCGGGCTTTTCGCTTGATCCTGCGCATCCCAACGTCGTGGCGGGTGGCAAGCGCCCTTTCCATACTATTATCCCGGCTTTCGCACTCGACGCGCAGGGCGCGCCGCTGATGTCGTTTGGCGTTATGGGCGGTCCGATGCAGGCGCAGGGCCACCTGCAGCTGGCGCTGCGCATTATGCTGCATAAACAAAACCCGCAGGCGGCAATCGACGCGCCGCGCTGGCGTGTGGTGCAGGGTCGTCACGTCGTGTTTGAATCCTCGCTCGAGCGCAATACGCTGGCGGCGCTGCGGCGGCTGGGCCATCAGGTAACGCTGGAAGATCCGCTGCAAGGATACAATTTCGGCGGCGCGCAGGCGATTGTGCGCGACCCGCAGGGGTTCTATATCGCGGCGACGGAGAGCAGAAAGGATGGTCAGGCGGTGGTATTTTAAGCGTTAACGGGGCAGCGCGCGGCCGCCCCGCAAGATAAGAGAAATTACGCAGCGATAACCGGTCGTACGCCCAGCGTATGGCAAATGGCGTAGCTCATCTCCGCACGGTTCAGGGTATAGAAGTGGAAGTCCTTCACCCCTTCGCGCGACAGAATTTTCACCATGTCCATGGCGATATTCGCGCCGACCATTTTGCGCGTCTCCGCATCATCATCCAGCCCGTCGAACATCGCGTTCATCCAGCCTGGGACGCGCACGTTGGTCATCGTGGCGAAGCGCGTCAGCTGTTTGAAGTTTGATACCGGCAAAATGCCCGGCACGATCTCTACGTCAATGCCGGTGGCGACGCAGCGGTCGCGGAAGCGCAGGTAGCTCTCTACGTCAAAAAAGAACTGCGTAATCGCGCGGTTAGCACCCGCATCGATTTTACGTTTCAGGTTGATGAGATCGGCCTGCGCGCTTTTCGCTTCAGGATGCACTTCCGGGTAGGCGGCCACAGAAATATCAAAGTCGCCCACCTCTTTCAGCAGGGAAACCAGATCGCAGGCATACATATCCGGTTTACCGCCGCCTGCAGGCAAATCGCCGCGCAGCGCCACGATATGGCGAATGCCGCTGTTCCAGTAATCTTCCGCAATGGCGCGCAGCTCTGCGCGCGTGGCGTCGATACAGGTCAGATGCGGCGCAGCTTCCAGTCCGGTGCGATCTTTAATGCCTTTAATAATGCTGTGGGTGCGGTCGCGTTCGCCGGAGTTCGCGCCGTAGGTGACGGAGACAAATTTCGGCTTCAGGCTGCTTAAACGATCGATGGAGTGCCACAGGGTTTCTTCCATTTCGCTGGTACGGGGCGGAAAAAACTCGAATGAGACATTAATTTGCCCGTTCAGCTCTGCCAGGCTCTGATTCAGCGCTTCGCGCTGGTTGGCATGAAAGAAACTCATCCTGCTTACCTCATCAAAAACGTCGGGTTAATTTGCTGCCTGCGAACATCCATACGTTTAGACGTCCAGATGCACAAAATGAACGAATCTCATGAAGGCGTCAACAAAAAAGTGCTAACGAGGTGTGACAAATATTCAAACAAGGTGAGGGAAATTCATACAGAAAAGAGAAGAGTCTTTGACTGTCAGCGCCTTATCACAGGCAGCGGGGTCTGACCGCGACGTTACAGCAGGTTATTTAACGCGACGCGTCTCGCGCATTCCTTTACGCGAGACGCGTTGTTACAATCGCCACCTGCTCTCAGACGACGCAAGGCATTCTGAAGCCGTTACAGCAGCTGAGCGAGTCGGTGAAGATCGGACTGAATGGCGCCAGCCGTAACGTCCCGCCCTGCGCCAGGGCCGCGGATCACCAGCGGATTGTCGCGATACCAGCGGCTTTCAATCGCAAAGACGTTATCGCACGGCAACAGCGCCGCCAGCGGATGTTCCGGGCGCACCGCTTCAACGCCGACGCGCGCTTTGCCGCTGGCATCGAAACGCGCCACGTAGCGCAGCACCAGACCCATCTCCTGCGCGGCCTCCAGACGCTGTAGCATCTGCTCGTTAAGCGCTTCGCCATGCTCGAAGAAGTCGTCGATCGATCCCGCTTCACAGCCCGCAGGCACCAGCGACTCGACGCGCACCTGATCCGGCTCGATGTTGTAGCCCGCCTCGCGCGCCAGGATCACCAGTTTGCGCTTCACGTCCTGACCCGACAGGTCCACGCGCGGATCGGGTTCGGTTAACCCCTGCTGCCACGCCTGGTCCACCAGTTCGGTAAAGGGCACCGTGCCGTCGAACTGCAGGAACAGCCAGGAGAGCGTGCCGGAGAAGATGCCGCTGATAGCTAAAATAGTGTCGCCGCTGTCGCGCAGATCGCGCACCGTGTAGTTAACAGGCAACCCTGCGCCGACCGTGGCGTTATAGAGCCAGTGCCGACCGGTTTTGGTAAAGGCGTCACGGATCTGCCGCCAGGTCTGGCTGTCGGACGCGCCTGCAACCTTATTCGCGCTGATAACATGGAAGCCATGGCTGGCGAAGTCGAGATACTGCTGCGCCAGCGGCGTGCTGGCGGTGACGTCGAGCACCACCAGATCGTCGAACGGATGCGCGCGCATCCACAGGAACAGCGACTCTTCGTCGCGCGCTTCCGCTTCGTCATCGAAGAAAGCGAGCGCGCGGCTGGCGTCGAGCCCTTCATAGCTCAGCAGGCTGCGCTGGCTGTCCGCCACGCCCGCCAGCACATACTCAAAGCCAGTGCGCGCCGAGAGCGCTTCCTGCTCGCGCGCAAACAGCTCCAGCCAGCGTGAGCCGATATTGCCTTTGCCGAACAGCATCAGGCCGATACGCTTTTCCGCGCGGAACAGCGACTGATGCAGTCCCTGTATCAGCGACTGCGTCGGGCCGACGCGCAGCACCGCCACCAGGCTGATGTGATCTTCTGACTGCCAGACGAACTCGACCGGCTGATCCTGAATCTCCTGCCAGAAGCGGTGGCTGTGCAGCGGATTGCGCGTAACGCCCGCGCCGACCAGCGCCACCAGCGCCAGCCCTTCGCGTAGCTGCAGATGCGCAGGCAGTCCCGCATCCTGCAGCAGCTGAAACACGCTGTTAACCACTTCGGCGGTATAGCAAAGCTGCAGCAGCTGACGATCCGGATGTACCCCGGTCGCCAGCGGACGCAGCTGCGCGCGCTTGAGGTGCAGCTCTACCTCTTTGTGCAGCGCCGCGAAATCGTGTTGATCCGGCACCTGAACATCAATCAGGCAGACATCGTCATGGCTGGTGACAATGCGCGCGCCGGTGCCGGAAGCCAGCACGCGCTCGATACGCGTCGAGCCCTGCTCCGGCTGGTAGCTGCAGCGCAGCTGAAGATCGATATCGCTGCCGGAGACCGGCTGCAGCGTACGCGTATGCAGCACCGGCGCGGCGAGACGCGCCAGCTCGCTGGCTTCGTCGAGGCGCAGCAGCGGCAGCAGACAGGCGTCGGAGACTTTGCGCGGATCGGCGCTGTAAACCCCGGCGACATCGCTCCAGATCGTGACGCGGCTGACGCCCGCCAGCGCGCCGATCTGCGTGGCGGAGTAGTCAGAACCGTTACGCCCCAGCAGGACGGTTTCGCCCGCGTCGTTGCGGCTGATAAAGCCGGTTACCACGATACGCTGGTGCGGATGTTGCGCCAGCAGCGTTTGCAGCAGCGGCCAGGATTTGCCTTCATCCACCTGCGGCTGCGCGGCGCGCTCCGCACGCAGGAAGTCGCGCGCGTCCAGCCAGCAGGCATCGATATCGCGTTGGCTCAGCACGGCCGCCATCAGACGCGCCGACCACACTTCGCCGTGTCCAACCACTTCAGCATAGACCGCATCCGTCATCACGCCGTCCAGCAGCGCGGCGAGTTTTTCCAGATCGCGGATAAAGCTCGCAACCAACGGTTCAGCATATTCAGCAGGCAACAGTCCGGCGATCAGCTCGCTGTGATAACGCCGTAAAGCCTGTTGCACCTGATGCGCGGCAAGGCGATCGCTCTGGCTGAGCTTCAGCCAGCTAATCAGCTGGTTGGTCGTCGAGCCCGCCGCTGAGACCACCATTAAATCGCCTGGCTGGCTGTAATCCGCCATGATGCTGGCGACGCGCTGGTAACAGCGCGCATCGGCCAGGCTGCTGCCGCCAAACTTGTGCAGCTGCTTAATACTCGGCGTTGCCGCGCCGGCTGAAATCGTCATTTTTAACCCTCGGATGCCGTCCGGAATGCATTATCCAGATCGGCGATTAAATCTTCATGATCCTCAATGCCCACAGAGACGCGCAGCAAAGTTTCGGAAATGCCTGCCGCCGCGCGCGCTTCCGCCGACATGCCGGCGTGCGTCATGGTCGCGGTATGGGAAATCAGGCTTTCTACGCCGCCCAGCGATTCCGCCAGCGTAAACAGCTGCAGCGCCTTCAGGAAGCGACGCAGCAGCGCTTCGTCACCGTCCAGTTCAAAACTCAGCATCGCGCCGAAGCCGCGCTGTTGACGCGCCGCGTATTCGTGTCCGGCGTTTTCCGGCAGAGAAGGATGATACAGCTTTTTCACCAGCGGCTGCTGTTGCAGATAGCTCACAATTGCCAGCGCGTTGCGTTGTGCCGCCGCCATACGCGGCGCCAGCGTGCGCAGACCGCGCAGCAGCAAATAGCTGTCGAAGGCCGCGCCGGTAACGCCGATATTGTTCGCCCACCAGGCCAGCTCGGTCACCAGCGCCGGATCTTTGGCAATCACCGCGCCCGCCACCACGTCGGAGTGGCCATTAAGGTATTTGGTACAGGAGTGGATCACCAGGTCCGCGCCCAGCGCCAGCGGATTTTGCAGCGCCGGACTCAGGAAGGTATTGTCGACTACGCTGACGGCTCCCGCAGCGCGCGCCGCCTCGCAGATAGCGGCGATATCCACCACGCGCAGCAGCGGATTGCTCGGGCTCTCCACCAGCACCAGCTTTGGTTTTTCCGCCAGCGCTGCATCCAGCGCCGCGCGGTTGCCCTGATCGACGAACTTCACGCGATAGGCACCGCGCTTCGCCAGGCTGTCGAACAGGCGATAGCTGCCACCATAGCAGTCGTGCGGAGCGACCAGCAGATCGCCAGGCTTCAGGAACACCGTCGTCACCAGATGAATCGCCGACATGCCGGTATTGGTCAGCACCGCGCCCGCTCCGCCCTCCAGCTCCGCCAGCGCGCGCTGCACCACATCGCGCGTCGGGTTGCCGCGACGCGAGTAGTCATGCGCGCGCGGCTCGTTGAAATCAAGGAAGTTATAGGTGCTGGAGAGATGAATCGGCGGGACAACGCAGCCATATTGCTCGTCATCATTCAAACCGCTGCGGACTGCGATGGTTGCCTGTTTACGCGTCATGGTGCTTTTGTTCCTGAAAAGAGTAATAGAGAGGCATCAGGATAACATTCCACAATTGGACGTCAATACATCTGGACATCTAAATGTCTTTGCGTATAGATTGAGCAGAATGCTATAAACCGCTAAAATTACCCCTCATTGCCTGCGTTTTGCGTCCGTTTTTGCGGCCAGGATGAAGAAACCCCGCAGTTCAAGAGGTCAGGCACGGTAAAATCGGGCATAATCCACGGATTTCCCCACTTTTAACTTTTATTGATTAAGGTAACCCATGGCTGAATGGAACGGCGAATATATCAGCCCTTACGCTGAACACGGTAAGAAGAGTGAGCAGGTCAAGAAGATCACAGTTTCTATCCCGTTGAGCGTGCTGAAAATTTTAACGGATGAGCGTACCCGTCGTCAGGTAAATAATCTGCGTCACGCCACAAACAGCGAACTGCTGTGCGAAGCCTTTTTACACGCCTTTACCGGACAACCGTTGCCGGACGACGTTGATTTGCGCAAAGAGCGCAGCGATGAGATCCCGGAAGAAGCGAAAAAGATCATGCGCGAGATGGGCATTGATCCCGATACCTGGGAATACTGATTCGCCAGATATAAAAAAACCCAGCCAAGGCTGGGTTTTTTCTTGCCGTCGAACCCGAAAGGTTCGAATGCCGTTTAATCTTATTTTTTCGCGCCTGGCACGCTGAAACGCTTGTTAAAGCGGTCAACACGGCCACCAGTTGCAACTTCACGCTGCTTACCGGTGTAGAACGGGTGGCATTTACCACATACGTCCAGGTTCATGTCGTGAGCCATAGTAGAGCGAGTGTGAATCACGTTACCGCAGGTGCAGGTGATGGTCACAGCTTCGTATTTCGGGTGAATACCTTGTTTCATGGGAGAACCTCATAAAAGGCCGTGTCGCTCTCCGTGCCAGGCTAAAACCTGCACAGCACCACACGCGGTTGAACATTAATGTTTAGGCTCTGGCGAGAGCTTTCTCACCAAAGGCGGCATACTATACAGAAAATAACCGCTTTTAGCAAATCTTCTGCAAGATACCCGCTGGTCGCGCCAGCGTGTACACTAGGCATCCCGCTATGAATCGTTGAACCGGAAAGAGATCGCTATGCCCGTCGTTCAGGTTGCCCTGCCCGTTCCGCTACCTCGTCTGTTTGACTATCTGCCGCCGCACGGCACGCAGCCGGTGATGGGCGGGCGCGTCAGCGTGCCGTTCGGCAACCGTAAAATGGTCGGCATTGTGGTGGGCTTTCGCGAACAGAGCGACCTGCCGGAAGCGCAGCTCAAACGCGTCGCCGAGGTGCTGGACAGCGAATCGCTCTATCCCCCTTCGCTATGGCGTCTGCTTAACTGGTCGGCGGGCTACTATCACTCGCCCGTCGGCGAGGTGCTGAGCCATGCGCTGCCGGTGCTGCTGCGCCAGGGAAAACCCGCGCAGGAGGCGCCGCTGTGGCAATGGGTCATCACTGAACAGGGCCAGGCGACCGCGCCGGAAAGCCTGAAGCGCGCGCCGAAACAGCAGCAGGCACTGGCGGCGCTGCGTAATCAGCCGCTTTATCGTCATCAGGTCGCCGAACAGGATCTCACCGAAACGGCCTTCCAGGCGCTGCGCGCTAAAGGGTTGTGCGATCTGCGCGAACACCAGCCGCAGCGGCTGGACTGGCGCGAGCGCTATGCGGTGAAAGGCGAGCGTCTGCGCCTCAATACCGATCAGGCGATGGCGGTCGGCGCGATCCGCAGCGAAGATGAGCACTATGCCGCCTGGCTGCTGGCCGGGATCACCGGCTCCGGTAAAACCGAAGTCTATCTCAGCGTGCTGGAGAATGTGCTGGCGCGCGGCAAGCAGGCGCTGGTGCTGGTGCCGGAGATCGGCCTGACGCCACAGACCATCGCCCGCTTCCGCGAACGCTTCGACGCCCCCGTCGACGTGCTGCACTCCGCCCTGAACGACAGCGAGCGACTCGCCGTCTGGCTGCGCGCGCGCCAGGGCGAAAACGCCATTATCATCGGTACGCGGTCGGCGCTCTTTACCCCGCTGGCGCGTCCGGGCGTGATCATTATTGATGAGGAGCATGACAGCTCCTATAAACAGCAGGAAGGCTGGCGCTATCAGGCGCGCGACCTGGCGGTGTTCCGCGCGCGCGAAGAGAATATCCCGATTGTGATGGGTTCGGCGACGCCTGCGCTGGAGACGCTGCACAACGTGCGCAGCGGCAAATACCGTCAGCTCGACCTTACGAAACGCGCCGGAAACGCGAAACCGGCGCTGCAGCAGCTGGTGGATCTCAAAGGCCAGCAGCTTATCGGCGGCCTGGCGCCCGCGCTGATTGGCAAAATGCGTCAGCATCTGCAGGCGGGCAATCAGGTATTGCTGTTTCTTAACCGCCGCGGCTATTCCCCCGCGCTGCTCTGCCATGACTGTGGCTGGATTGCGGAGTGCCAGCGCTGCGAGCGTTACTACACTCTGCATCAGCAGCAGCGCCAGCTGCGCTGCCACCACTGCGACAGCCAGCGCCCGCTGCCTAATCAGTGTCCGCAGTGCGGCTCGACGCATCTGCTGCCGGTCGGCGTCGGCACGGAGCAGCTGGAGCAGCAGCTCGGCACGCTGTTTCCCGGCGTACCGGTATCGCGCATCGACCGCGACACCACCAGCCGCAAGGGCGCGCTGGAGCAACATCTGGCCGATGTCCATCGCGGCGGCGCGCGCATTCTGGTGGGCACGCAGATGCTGGCGAAAGGCCACCATTTCCCGGACGTAACGCTGGTCTCGCTGCTGGACGTGGATGGCGCGCTTTTCTCCGCCGATTTTCGCGCCGCAGAGCGCTTCGCGCAGCTCTATACGCAGGTCGCTGGCCGCGCCGGTCGCGCCGGCAAACAGGGCGAAGTGTTGTTACAAACCCACCATCCTGAACATCCGCTGCTGCAGTCGCTCTTGCATCAGGGCTATTTCGCTTTTGCCCAGCAGGCGCTGCTGGAGCGCCAGTCGGTGATGCTGCCGCCCTGGACCAGCCATGCGCTGTTTCGCGCCGAGGATCACGATAACCAGCAGGCCGCCGAATTTCTGCAGCAGTTGCGCAATCTGCTGGACGCCAGCCCGTTGAAGGATAACGCCATGTGGCTGATGGGCCCGGTGCCCGCTTTGCAGCCAAAGCGCGGAGGACGCTGGCGCTGGCAGTTGCTGGTGCAGCATGCCTCGCGTAAGCGCCTGCAACAGCTGCTCGACGGCTCGCTGCCGCTGATCGCGACGCTGCCCGCCGCACGTAAAGTCAAATGGACGCTCGATATCGATCCCACCGAGAGCTAAGCCTGCGAGCCAGATCGAAAAAAGTCGCACAAGTCACAATTTTTATGCAAATTAAGTAACAACCCAGCCGCGCAATCGTTAACAATGTGCGCGGCGTGGCTTTTTTCGGCCACAACTATCCTTTAAATGCGTCAGGAGTAGAGTGTTGGAGCAGAATCCTCAAGCGTCCGCCGCCACCATGAAAGATGTGGCCGAGAAGGCGGGCGTTTCAACCGCAACCGTCTCGCGCGCGCTGATGAATCCTGAAAAAGTCTCGGCGGCGACGCGACAAAAAGTCGAACAGGCGGTGATAGCCGTCGGTTATGCGTCGCACGGGCTGGCGCGCAACGCTCGCCGCGGCGAGACGCAGACGATTCTGGTGATTGTGCCTGACATCTGCGATCCCTTCTTTAGCGAAATCATTCGCGGCGTCGAAGTGACGGCGGCGCAGGAGGGTTATCTGGTGCTGATTGGCGACTGCGCGCACCAGAACCAGCAGGAGAAGACCTTTCTGGATCTGCTGCTGACGCGCCAGATCGACGGCATGGTGCTGCTCGGCTCGCGGATCCCGTTCGATCCCGTTAACGAGGAGCAGCGCAATCTGCCGCCGATGGTAATGGCAAACGAGTTCGCCCCGGAGATGGCGCTACCCACCGTGCATATCGATAACCTGACGGCCGCTTTTGAGGCGGTCAATCATCTGCTGCAGCTGGGCCATCGCCAGATTGCCTGCATCGCCGGGCCGGAAGAGATGCCGCTGTGCCAGTACCGCACCCAGGGCTATATTCAGGCGCTGCGCCGCAGCAATCTGACCGTCGACCCCACTTATATTGTCCGCGGCGACTTCAGCTTTGAAGCGGGCGCGCAGGCGCTGAAACAGCTGATGTCCCTCCCGCAACCGCCGCGCGCGCTGTTCTGCCACAGCGATATGATGGCGCTCGGCGCGATGAATCAGGCGAAGCGCCTTGGAATGCGTGTGCCGCAGGATCTGTCGATCGTCGGTTTCGATGATATTGAGCTTTCGCGCTACTGCGAGCCGCCGCTGACCACCGTGACGCAGCCGCGCTATCAGATTGGGCGCGAGGCGATGCTGCTGCTGCTGGATGAGCTGCAGGGCAAGCGCGTGAATAACGGTTCGCGTCTGCTGGACGCCGAACTCACCGTGCGCGGCAGCACGGCACCTGAGAAGAAGCGCGAGAAATAGCCGCACTTTTCAGTTATTTTCAGTAGATTCTTAAGGCGAACACTGCTGGTCAAAGTTCCAACCCTTGAGTAACATGGCGGACTCCTTGCCGGGCGGTCTTTCAAGGCGTTTTCGCCCCGTTGGCACGATTTTTTGAAGGGTATCAGAACGAGAGTGGCACAGAGAGATTACGTAAGCCGCGGGCGTTCAACAGGGACGCGTCGCAAAAAAAGCAACACCAGCCGTGGAAAGAAAAGCAAAGGCGGTTCAGGTGTTTCCAAACTCATGGTGGGGCTGGCCGTCGCGGTGCTGGTGACCTTTGCCGGTGGTTTATGGTTCCTTGCGCATCATAAAAAAGAAGATGTGCCAGTGATCCCGGATCATAAAGCCAACGGCAACGGTCTGCCGCCGAAGCCTGAAGAGCGCTGGAAATATATTAAAGAGCTGGAGAATCGTCAGGTCACGGTGCCGACGCCGACTGAACCGTCGGCAGGCGGCGAGATCCAGTCGCACACGCAGCTTACCGACGAGCAGCGCCAGCTGCTGGAGCAGATGCAGGCGGATATGCGTCAGTCGCCGACGCAGCTGAATGAAGTGCCGTGGAATGAACAGACCCCGGCGCAGCGGCAGCAGACACTGCAACGCCAGCAGCAGCTCCAGATGCAGTCGCGCCAGCAGCAGACGCCGCAAAGCGCCCCGCCGCGTCAGCCACAAACCACGCAGCAGAGCCAGCCGGCGCATCAGCCGCAGACCACGCATCAGACACAGCAGCCGAGCGCGCGCCCAACGCCGCAACCGCGTCAGACGCAGACGCAGACGCAGCAGCCTGCTCCCGTCACACGCGAGCCTGCGCAGGAGACGGCGAAGAAAGCGGCGGAAAAACCCGCCTCTTCGCAGCGCTGGATGGTGCAGTGCGGCTCGTTCAAAGGCACCGATCAGGCGGAATCGGTTCGCGCCGGTCTGGCGTTTGAAGGGTTCGAAAGCCGCATCACTACCGGCGGCGGCTGGAACCGCGTGGTGATAGGTCCCTTTAAAGATCGCAGCAGCGCCGACAGCACGCTGAAGCGGCTGCGCGGCAACGGCCATTCAAACTGTATTCCGCTCGCGGTCGGGGGTTGAAACCCGCCAAACCCGCCCCATATCTGGTTGCATGATGCGCCGCGCCTTGCCGCGCGGCGCTTTTTTTCTACTGCAACAAGGGGTCTGCCCGTGACAACAATAGTAAGCGTACGACGCAACGGACGAGTCGTGATCGGCGGTGATGGCCAGGCAACTCTCGGCAATACCGTTATGAAAGGCAACGTTAAAAAAGTGCGTCGTCTTTACAACGATAAAGTAATTGCCGGTTTCGCTGGCGGCACTGCAGATGCCTTCACGCTCTTTGAACTCTTCGAACGTAAACTGGAAATGCATCAGGGTCACCTGGTGAAAGCTGCCGTTGAGCTGGCGAAAGACTGGCGTACCGATCGTATGCTGCGTCGCCTTGAAGCGCTGCTGGCGGTTGCCGATGAAAACGCCTCGCTGATCATCAGCGGCAACGGCGACGTTATCCAGCCAGAAAATGATCTGATCGCCATTGGTTCCGGTGGCCCCTTCGCTCAGGCGGCAGCGCGTGCGCTGCTGGAGAATACCGAGCTGAGCGCGCATGATATCGTCGCGAAATCGTTAGATATCGCGGGCGACATCTGCATCTACACCAACCACAATGTTAACTTCGAAGAACTGCCGGCCAGGGCGTAAGGATTAAACATGTCTGAGATGACTCCCCGCGAAATCGTCAGCGAACTGAATCGCTTTATTATCGGCCAGGACGGCGCAAAACGCGCAGTTGCTATCGCGCTGCGCAACCGCTGGCGTCGTATGCAGCTCGACGAAGAGCTGCGCCATGAAGTGACGCCGAAAAATATCCTGATGATCGGCCCGACCGGCGTCGGTAAAACCGAAATTGCCCGTCGCCTGGCTAAACTCGCCAACGCGCCTTTCATTAAAGTAGAAGCCACGAAATTCACCGAAGTCGGCTACGTCGGTAAAGAGGTGGACTCCATTATTCGCGACCTGACCGACGCCGCGGTAAAAATGGTGCGCAGTCAAGCGATTGAAAAGAACAAATACCGCGCCGAAGAGATGGCAGAAGAGCGCATTCTTGACGTGCTGATCCCGCCGGCCAAGAACAACTGGGGCCAGCCGGAGCAGAGCAGCGAGCCTTCAGCCGCGCGCCAGTCGTTCCGCAAAAAGCTGCGCGAAGGCCAGCTGGACGACAAAGAGATTGAGATTGACCTTGCGGCCGCTCCGGCCGGCGTCGAGATCATGGCACCTCCCGGCATGGAAGAGATGACCAACCAGCTTCAGTCGATGTTCCAGAATCTGGGCGGCCAGAAGCAGAAGCCGCGTAAGCTGAAAATCAAAGACGCGATGAAGCTGCTTATCGAAGAGGAAGCGGCGAAGCTGGTTAATCCGGAAGAGCTGAAGCAGGACGCCATCGAGGCGGTAGAGCAGCACGGTATCGTGTTTATCGACGAGATCGACAAAATCTGTAAGCGCGGCCAGTCATCCGGCCCGGACGTGTCTCGCGAAGGCGTACAGCGCGATCTGCTGCCGCTGGTGGAGGGTTGCACCGTTTCAACCAAACACGGTATGGTGAAAACCGATCACATTCTGTTTATCGCATCAGGCGCGTTCCAGGTCGCCAGCCCGTCGGATCTGATCCCGGAGCTGCAGGGTCGTCTGCCGATCCGCGTTGAGCTGCAGGCGCTGACCGTGAACGACTTCGAGCGCATCCTTACCGAGCCGAACGCCTCTGTGACCGTGCAGTACAAAGCGCTGATGGGTACCGAAGGCGTTAACGTCGAGTTCACCGACGACGGCATTCGTCGCATCGCCGAAGCGGCATGGCAGGTAAACGAAACGACCGAAAATATCGGCGCGCGTCGTCTGCATACCGTGCTGGAGCGTCTGATGGAAGATATCTCCTATGACGCCAGCGATCGCCATGGCGACTCCATCACCATCGATGCAGAGTATGTCAGCAAGCACCTGGATGAGCTGGTAGCGGACGAAGATCTCAGCCGCTTTATCCTGTAATTCCGTTTTTCAATGCGCTTGCGCAAAGCCCGGCCACTGCGCCGGGCTTTTATTTTCTGCATGCTGCTGATGCAGCGCCTTTTTTCCGCTGATGATTTTGCCAACAATCCGCAACTGGCGGTATACTTACCGCTCCTGTGGCAAACAGATGAACCCATCATGAAATACGATACCTCTGAACTCTGCGACATCTATCATGAAGAAGTGAACGTTGTTGAACCACTTTTTTCAAACTTTGGTGGCCGCACCTCATTTGGTGGTCAGATAACCACAGTGAAATGTTTTGAAGACAACGGCCTGCTCTACGACTTGCTGGAAGAGAACGGTCGGGGCCGCGTGCTGGTGATTGACGGCGGCGGTTCGGTGCGACGCGCGCTGGTCGATGCGCAGCTGGCTCGCCTGGCGGTTGAAAATGAATGGGAAGGGCTGGTGGTTTACGGCTCCGTGCGTCAGGTAGACGACCTGGAGGAGCTGGAGATCGGCATTCAGGCGATTGCCGCTGTTCCGGCGGGTGCGGCGGGTGAAGGCATCGGGGAAAGCGATGTGCGCGTTAACTTCGGCGGCGTCACCTTCTTCTCCGGCGACCATCTCTATGCCGACAATACCGGCATTATCCTTTCTGAAGATCCGCTCGATATCGAGTAGCGTCAAAAACGAAAACGGGAGCGCGTCGCTCCCGTTTTTCATTCTACTGAGGCGCTTACACCTCTTCCATTTTTCCCAGCAGTGCACGCAGGCGATCCTGCCACAGATGCTGCTCTTCCTTTAGCTGCTGATTTTCACGCACCAGCGAGTCCTGATTGCCCGCGGCCTGTTGCGCTTCGTTTCTCAGCGCGTTGTTCTGCTCTTTCAGCTCTTCGATTTCCATCTGCAGCAGGGTGATGGTATCAATCGCCTGCTGTACTTTCGCTTCCAGTTTCTCGAATACTTCAAATGACATCTTTCTGACCTCTCCTAAATTCTCGCAGGGCGTTGATGATGCCAGCCTTAGCGCGTGACGCCCTGTATCAGCCAGGCCAGCAACAATGTTTCCGATTGTATGTAGCCTGCCAGCGCAAGTCCAGCGACGTGGGCGTTGCGAGCGCAGTCTGTAACATTTTTCGGCTTATGCCTGGAGCCTGACCTCCAGACGCGAGCCTGGCGAAAAACGAAGCGGCTAAAGAGATGAAATGATGTTTCATGAAAGTCAAAAGGCGCGAAAACGCGCATTTTTTTGACTCAGCACACAGATTTAGATTTCGCTATTTCTCGTTTATGCTCGTTAACGATAAATTCACATCAGCCCTACAAGAGAGCTGGGTGGCTCATGGATTGAGAACAAAAACTGATAAAATTTAACCTCGCTTCAGGAATACCATTATGAGTCAGACAACGAACACACTGAAAGGGCAGTGCATCGCCGAATTTATCGGTACCGGCTTAATTATCTTTTTTGGCGCAGGCTGCGTGGCCGCGTTGAAAGTTGCTGGTGCCGCTTTCGGACAATGGGAAATCTGCATTGTCTGGGGACTAGCCGTCTCCATGGCCGTCTATCTTACCGCCGGCGTATCTGGCGCCCATCTTAACCCTGCCGTCACGGTGGCGCTTTGTCTGTTCGCCAACTTTGAAGGACGTAAGGTGGTGCCCTATATTCTGGCGCAGGTTGCAGGTGCATTCTGCGCAGCCGCGCTGGTTTACGGCCTTTATTACAATCTGTTTTTCGATTACGAGCAAAGCCACCAGATGGTGCGCGGCACGGTTCAGAGCCTGGATCTCGCCGGTATCTTCTCAACCTACCCTAACCCGCATATCAGCGTGGGACAGGCGTTCCTGGTTGAAATGGTGATTACGGCGGTATTAATGGCAGTCATCATGGCGCTGACAGACGATGGCAACGGCGTACCTCGCGGTCCGCTGGCGCCACTGTTAATCGGTCTGCTGGTAGCCGTTATCGGCGGTTCCATGGGCCCGCTGACCGGCTTCGCCCTTAACCCGGCGCGTGATTTCGGACCCAAGCTGTTCGCCTTCTTCGCAGGTTGGGGTAACGTTGCCTTCACGGGCGGTAAAGATATCCCCTACTTCCTGGTACCGATCTTTGGCCCGTTAGTGGGAGCCTGTCTGGGCGCCTTCGCCTATCGCGCACTGATTGGTCGCCATCTGCCGGGCGCAGTAGTGGCCAGCAGCAAAACAGAAAAACCGGTCGCACGCGCTGAGCAGCGTAAAGCGTAAGTTTCACCTTTTCATCGGGAATGCATTATGACGACGACTACTGATAAAAAATATATTGTTGCGCTCGACCAGGGCACCACCAGCTCACGCGCCGTCGTGCTGGATCATGACGCCAATATCGTTGCGGTATCGCAGCGTGAATTTACCCAGATCTATCCTAAAGCCGGCTGGGTTGAACATGACCCGATGGATATCTGGGCATCGCAGAGCTCGACGCTGGTAGAGGTGCTGGCGCATGCCGACATCCGTTCTGATGAGATCGCCGCAATCGGCATCACCAACCAGCGCGAAACCGCCATCGTCTGGGACAAAGAGACCGGCAAGCCGATCTATAACGCTATCGTGTGGCAGGATCCGCGCACCGCGGACTACTGCAATAAGCTGAAAAAAGAGGGCCTGGAAGAGTATATCCAGCACACCACGGGTCTGGTGATTAACCCTTACTTCTCCGGCACCAAGGTTAAATGGATCCTCGACCATGTAGAAGGCGCGCGTGAACGTGCGAAGCGCGGCGAGCTGCTGTTCGGTACCGTGGATACCTGGCTGGTATGGAAAATGACCCAGGGCCGCGTGCATATTACCGATCACACCAACGCCTCACGTACCATGATGTACAACATTCACAAGCTGGAATGGGATCAGCGTATGCTGGAGATCCTCGACATTCCGCGTGAAATGCTGCCGGAAGTGAAAGGCTCTTCAGAAGTTTACGGCCAGACCAACATCGGCGGTAAAGGCGGTACGCGTATTCCTATCGCTGGTATCGCAGGCGACCAGCAGGCTGCGCTCTACGGCCAGCTCTGCGTTCAACCGGGCATGGCGAAAAACACCTACGGCACCGGCTGCTTTATGCTGATGAACACCGGCACCGAAGCGGTAACGTCATCGCACGGTCTGCTGACCACCATCGCCTGCGGCCCGCGCGGCGAAGTGAACTATGCGCTGGAAGGCGCCGTGTTTATCGGCGGCGCCTCTATTCAGTGGCTGCGTGACGAGATGAAACTGATCAGCGACTCCACCGATTCTGAATACTTCGCTCTTAAGGTTAAAGATACCAATGGCGTCTATATGGTTCCCGCCTTTACCGGTCTGGGCGCGCCTTACTGGGATCCCTATGCACGCGGCGCGATTTTCGGTCTGACGCGCGGCGCGAATGCTAACCACATTATTCGCGCCACGCTGGAGTCTATCGCCTATCAGACGCGCGACGTGCTGGAAGCGATGCAGAACGACGCCAATACACGCCTGCAGTCGCTGCGCGTGGATGGCGGTGCGGTAGCGAACAACTTCCTGATGCAGTTCCAGTCCGACATTCTCGGCACGCGCGTTGAGCGTCCGGAAGTGCGCGAAGTCACCGCGCTGGGCGCCGCCTATCTGGCGGGTCTGGCAGTAGGCTTCTGGGGCGACCTGGAAGAGGTCCGCGCCAAAGCCGTGATCGAACGCGAATTCCGCCCAAGCATCGAGACCACCGAGCGCAACTTCCGTTACGCCGGCTGGAGAAAAGCTGTGGCTCGCGCGCAGGCGTGGGAAGAACACGACGAGTAATGCACCGTCCCGCGTCCTTACGCGGGATGTTTTACTCGCTGACCACGGCCTTTCGCCGACCCGCTCTCAGAGCGATCTGCGCCCGCGACCCTGTCGCGGGCTTTTTTTTGCCCTTCCCCGCTATGCTACACTGCCCTTTTTCATCAGGTGCAGGCCATGAAACGAGAACTTGCCATAGAATTTTCCCGCGTGACCGAAGCGGCAGCCTTAGCTGGCTATCGCTGGCTGGGCCGCGGCGACAAAAACAGCGCCGACGGCGCCGCTGTCCATGCTATGCGACACGTCCTGAACACCATCGATATCGACGGCCAGATTGTGATCGGCGAAGGTGAAATCGATGAAGCGCCGATGCTCTATATCGGCGAAAAGGTCGGCAGCGGTCGCGGCGACGCGGTAGATATCGCAGTAGACCCGATCGAAGGCACGCGAATGACTGCGATGGGTCAGGCCAACGCGCTGGCGGTACTGGCGGTCGGCGACAAAGGCAGTTTTCTGCACGCGCCGGATATGTATATGGAAAAGCTGATTGTCGGCCCGGCGGCGCGTGGTCATATCGATCTCAACCTGCCACTGGAGACCAATCTGCGTAATATCGCGACGGCGCTGGATAAACCGCTGGCGCAGCTGACGGTTTCTATTCTGGCGAAACCGCGCCACGACGCGATCATCGCGCAGCTACAACAGCTTGGCGTACGCGTGTTTGCGTTCCCGGACGGCGACGTGGCGGCCTCTATTCTCACCTGTATGCCTGACAGCGAAGTCGACGTGCTCTACGGCATCGGCGGTGCGCCGGAGGGCGTGGTATCAGCGGCGGTGATACGCGCGCTGGATGGCGATATGCAGGGCCGCCTGCTGCCACGTCATCAGGTCAAAGGCGAGAGCGAAGAGAATCGCCGCATCGGCGAGCAGGAGCTGGCGCGCTGCGACGAGATGGGAATTAAGGCGGCCGAGGTGTTACCGCTGGCGCGTATGGCGCGCAACGATAACGTTATCTTCGCCGCCACCGGCATTACCAGCGGCGACCTGCTGAAAGGTATTACGCGTCAGGGCAATATCGCCACCAGCGAAACGCTGCTGATTCGCGGTAAATCGCGTACTATCCGCCGCATCCAGTCGATCCACTATCTGGATCGCAAAGACGCGGCGCTGCACCCTTTTATCCTGTAACCGTGCCGCTTTGACTCTCCGGCTGCCGCGACAGCGGCAGCCAGCAGAGCAGCATCACCAGCGCGGTAGCGAACATCAGCATACCCAGGCTGAACTGGTCGCGCTGCGGCAGCAGTGCGGACGCCCACGCCACCACGCCCGAGCCCAGATTCTGCAAACCGCCAATCAGCGCGCCAGCGCTGCCAGCCAGCCATGCGTAGGGCTCCATCGCGCCTGAGGTCGCCAGCGGAAACAGCATGCCCGCGCCGAAGAAGAAGAGCGCAGCGGGCACCAGCAGCGTCCAGATATTCATTACGCCGAACCACGCCGGGATCCACATCAGCGCGCCGGCCAGCAGACAGCTGTTGACGCCGATCCACATCAGGCTGTGCCATGAGCGCGCCTCGCGTCCGGCAAACCACGCGCCGAAAAAGGCGGCGGGAATAGGCAGAATAAACAGAATACTGACGGTGAACGCATCCAGTCCAAGCACCCCGCCCAGCAGCACGCCACAGCTCGCTTCGAATACCGCAATCCCCGCCAGCGCGCCGATGAGCAGCAGAATAAAGCGCACGAAGCTGGCGTCGCTCAGCAGACGCTGGTAGCGGCGGAAAAAGGGCGTTACGTCGCCGCCTTGCGGCCGCGTTTCCGGCAGCCAGCGCGCCATCGCGCCCGTTACCGCGACGCAGAGCAGCAGTAAAAAGGCGAAACAGGCGTGCCAGCCGAACAGCTTCGTCAGCAGCGCGCCGATGACCGGCGCGAGCAGCGGGCTGACCAGCAGCCCCATATTGAGCAGGCTGTTAGCCTGACGCAGCGCAACGCCCGCATAGAGGTCGCGCGGCATGGTGCGCGCCATAACGCCTGCCACGCCGGTGCCCAGTCCCTGGATGGCGCTGCCCAGTACCAGCACGTTCAGCGACGGCGCCAGCATAGAAGTCACGGCACCGATCATAAAGATCGTCATTCCAGCGAGGATCACCGGACGGCGTCCGATGCTGTCGGAAAGCGGGCCATAGATCAGCTGCGATCCGCCATAGGTCATCAGATAGGCCGCCATGACGCGCTGCATTGTGCCGTTATGCACGTTAAGCGCGTCCGCCATGTCAGCCATCGCCGGTACATAGATAGTTTGCGCCATCTGCCCAACCGCCAGCATTAAAATCAACATCAGCAGCAGGGGCCGATTTTCCATCTTCTTCATCGACATCTCGGTCTGGGAAATAAGGTTAATTCAGCAGCAAAACGCGCTGCATTGAGATAATGACGGGCAAAATATCAGGATTACGTGACAAATCGAGAGGCGGGCATAAAGCGGCCGAAGAAGGTGCGTCAAGTTTTCGTACCACCCTGTCAACCCGGGGCAACGGCGTGTTGAGGCGTGCGGTGCATTTGTCGATTAGAGCCTAAAAACCGGCGCGCGGGTGGAAAATCCGCCGTGCAGCCGCGATGATATCACTGTGCCTGAAAAATCAACGACCAGGAGAGTAATGATGGCCGAATGGGTCAATGCGCAAGTAAAGGAAGTGAAAAACTGGACAGATGCGCTGTTCAGTCTGCGGGTGCATGCACCGATCGATACTTTCACCGCCGGGCAGTTCGCTAAGCTGGCGCTGGAGATAGACGGCGAACGCGTGCAGCGCGCTTACTCTTACGTTAACGCGCCCAGCGATCCGCTGCTGGAGTTCTATCTGGTTACCGTGCCGGAGGGCAAACTGAGCCCGCGTCTGCAGGCGCTTAAGCCAGGCGACACTGTGATGGTGACAAAGGAGGCCGCCGGCTTTTTTGTACTGGATGAGATCCCGCCGTGCAAAACCTTATGGATGCTGGCTACCGGTACGGCGATCGGCCCCTATCTCTCTATACTGCAACAGGGCGAAGGCCTGGATCGCTTCGACCATATCGTGCTGGTGCACGCGGTGCGCTACGCCGCAGATCTCAGCTACCTGCCGCTGATGCAGTCGCTGCAGCAGATCTATAACGGCAAGCTGCGTATTCAGACGGTGGTAAGCCGTGAAAACGCCACCGGCTCGCTGACCGGCCGCGTGCCGGCGCTGATAGAGAGCGGCGAACTGGAGCGCGCGGTGGGTCTGCCGATAGAGCCGGAATCGGGTCATATTATGCTGTGCGGCAACCCGCAGATGGTGCGCGATACCCAGCAGCTGCTGAAAGAGACGCGCGACATGCGCAAGCATCTGAAGCGTAAACCGGGTCATATCACCAGTGAGCACTACTGGTAAGCTGTGCTGCGATGCGGTAAATCTTATCTCAGGGCAAATTTTGCCCGTCGTGCTTTTGACTTTCGCAGCTAAAAACCGTTCTAATTTGGCACTAAGTTTACTGGTAGAGCCCATGAAATGAAGAATTTGCCTGGCGCATTGTTGCTGAGTCTTGCGCTTACGGCCTCGGCATTCGCTGCCGATCTCCCGCTGCGCGAGCGTAGCGAATCCGTGCCTGCCGCACCCTATTTGCTGGCGGGCGCGCCTACCTTTGATATGACCATCGGCCAGTTCCGCGAAAGGTATAACGCCGCCAACGCCGATCTGCCGCTGATGGAGTATCGCGCCATCGACAATAAAAACGACAGCAGCCATCTGACGCGCGCGGCGAGTAAAATCAGCGAAACGCTTTACGCCTCCACCGCGCTGGAACAGGGTACCGGGAAAGTGAAAACGCTCCAGCTGACCTGGCTGCCGGTGCCAGGACCGGATCAGAAAGCCTCGCAGGAGAAAGCGATGGCTTATATGACCGCGTTGCTGCGCTTTTTTGTTTCCGGTCTGTCACCCGATGAGGCGCGACAAAAGCTGAACGCGCTACTGAGCGAGGGCAAAGGCGCACGCTATTTTTCCCGCACCGAAGGCGCGCTGCGTTTCGTCGTAGCGGACAATGGCGACAAGGGGCTGACCTTCGCCATTGAGCCGATAAAACTCACGCTGCCGCCTGCCGATCAGGGCGGCAAAAATGACGAAAAGCAAAGCCATTGACCTGAGAGATCTCTATACTGTCTGGCAGTCTACGCTGCCTGACGGCAGTGCAATTTAATGAATCGCGTAACGCGGAGGATAGAATGCGACATCCATTGGTTATGGGTAACTGGAAACTGAATGGCAGCAAGCAGATGACGGGCGAGCTGATCGAAGGCCTGCGCAAAGCGCTTTCCGGCGTTGACGGCTGCGGCGTCGCGATCGCACCACCGACTATCTATCTCGACCAGGCGAAACATGCCATCTCCGGCAGCCATATTGCCCTGGGCGCGCAGAACGTCGACGTGAACCTGTCCGGCGCTTTTACCGGCGAAACCTCCGCGGAAATGCTGAAAGACATCGGCGCGAAATATATCATTATCGGTCACTCTGAGCGTCGTACTTACCACAAAGAGAGCGACGAGTTCATCGCGAAGAAGTTCGCCGTGCTGAAAGCGGCTGGCCTGGTGCCGGTGCTGTGCATTGGTGAAACCGAAGCGGAAAACGAAGCGGGCCAGACTGAAGAAGTGTGCGCACGTCAGATCGACGCGGTACTGGAAACGCAGGGCGCAGAAGCCTTTAATGGCGTTGTCATCGCCTACGAGCCGGTCTGGGCTATCGGCACAGGCAAATCAGCCACCCCGGCGCAGGCGCAGGCAGTACACAAATTTATCCGCCAGCACATCGCGAAGAAAGACGCTGCGGTCGCCGAGCAGGTTATCATTCAGTACGGCGGTTCCGTTAACGACAAGAACGCGGCTGAACTCTTTACCCAGCCGGATATCGACGGCGCGCTGGTAGGCGGCGCCTCGCTGAAGGCTGATGCCTTCGCTGTTATCGTTAAAGCTGCGGCAGAAGCGAAAAAAGCGTAATGTCAGCTAAGTAAAAAAGGCGGCCTGCAGGCCGCCTTTTTTATTGCCGTAAAATCTCGCAGCTATGGTCCTGCAACTCCTCCGCCGATCCCCGGTTTAGCAACAGCCAGTTGCGCTCAAGCGCCATCAGCGCCAGACGCCCGTCAGGCAGCGCCGCCAGCGCCAGACCATATTTTCCCATTTCGCTGCGTGCGTCAGGGATTTCATTCGCCACGCGGATAAACAGGCTCTGCTGCGTCAGCTCCGGCAGCGTTAGCGCGCGTATCCGGTAATCATGCTGGCGCAGCCTTTCCGTTTGCCAGCGACTGGATAGCACGGGCGCAAGGCTGTTCAGCGTGCGGCGCACATCGGGACGCAGGCAGGAAATATGAATATGCAGCTGATTCTGGGTGCGGCCATACTGAGCGTTAATCGCCAGCGACAGCGCGCTGTCCGGGATGGGCGCGCCGCGCCGCGCCGCCAGCTGCGCGCGCGACTGCCAGGCGAAAGCGAAAAAGTTGGGCGTGGCGGGATCCAGCAGCGCCGGGCTCTCCATGCCGGTGATTTTCGCCAGCGGGATCAGCAGATACTGCAGCGGGCCGTTCAGATCTTTTAGCAGCGCATAGCCCTGATCGAGCGCGACGCGCTGGCAGGGCGCGGGGCTGCCCGTTGCGCGCTGATTCGGCTCGCATTTTTCGCTGACGATCTGCCACAGCGCATCGCTGTTTTTATGCAGGTGGAGAGCGGCGATCGCTAAACCGCTTATAAGGATCAACAGCAGCAGTGCAATCAGGCCCAGCGCACGGCGACGTTCCCGCATAGCAAGGTTCCTCTTTCAGCTTTTGCCCGAATCCTCGCCTGGCCGCCGCCGAATGTCACGCACAAATAAAAAGGGCCAGCTTGCTGGCTGGCCCTTTTCCCTGCATTTGTACGGTTAAGGCTTCATCACCTGATCGTAGGTGCCGCCATCGGCGAAGTGCGTTTTCTGCGCCTGCGTCCAGCCGCCGAACTTATTGTCGATGGTGAACAGCTTCACCGGCGCGAAGGTGCTGGCGAATTTTTTCGCGACTTCCGCATCGCGCGGACGATAGAAGTTCTGCGCCGCAATGGTCTGGCCTTCCGGCGAGTAGAGATACTTCAGGTAGGCCTCTGCAACTTTGCGCGTGCCCTGCCCGTCTACCACCTTATCGACTACGGAAACGGTCGGCTCGGCCAGAATAGATTCGCTCGGCGTGACGATTTCAAATTTGTCTTTACCCAGTTTATCGACCGCCAGGTAAGCTTCGTTTTCCCAGGCGATCAGCACGTCGCCGATGCCGCGTTCCACGAAGGTGTTAGTCGCGCCGCGCGCACCGGAGTCCTGAACCTCGACGTTTTTAAACAGCGCTTTTACGTAAGCCAGCGCTTTCGCCTGATCGCCGTTGTTTTGATCCAGCGCCCAGCCCCATGCAGCCAGATAGTTCCAGCGCGCGCCGCCTGAGGTTTTCGGGTTCGGTGTGATGACTGAAACGCCTGGTTTGATCAAATCCGGCCAGTCATGAATGCCTTTCGGATTGCCTTTACGCACCAGGAAGACAATGGTGGAGGTGTAAGGTGCGGAGTTGTCCGGCAGACGTTTGATCCAGTTCTTATCGATACGGCCGCGTTCGGCGATGGCATCGACGTCGGACTGCAGCGCCAGCGTAACGACATCAGCGCGAATGCCGTTAATTACGGAAGTCGCCTGTTTGCCTGAGCCACCGTGGGACTGGCGGATCACGACGTTATCGCCGGTTTCTTGCTTATAGTGCGCGGCGAAGGCTTTATTGTACTGCTCGTACAGCTCGCGCGTCGGATCGTAAGAGACGTTTAGCAGCTGGTAATCCTTTGCCAGAACGCTGGCAGAGGCCAGCAGAAGGGTAATTCCAATACTCCACTTTTTCATTATGCACGCTCCCGATGTCATCTGGCCGGTAGCGTGACATAAACCATTTTAGAGCTAAAAGAATTAAAAATAAACAGTTATAACCGGCTGGAATATAGGCAGCTAAAATAAAGGCGTGCCTGTAACGCACGCCTGAACCTGCCGAAAATCAGTAAAGCTTCTTCGCCGTCTCGAGCCAGTCGCGCTTAAACGGACGCTTCATATTTTCGATAGCGTCGATAATGTCGTGATGGACCATCTTCTCGTTCTGGATACCGACGCAGCGGCCGCCGTAGCCCTGCAGCAGCAGTTCAATCGCATAGGCGCCCATACGCGATGCCAGGATACGGTCGTAAGCGCAAGGCGCGCCGCCGCGCTGAATATGGCCGAGCACGGTAGCGCGCGTTTCGCGTTTGGTTTCCGCTTCGATGTACTTCGCCAGATCGTCGATATCGCAGATATGCTCTGTGATCGCCACGATCGCGTGTTTTTTGCCTTTCGCGATGCCCGCTTTAATCTCCATCACCAGCTCTTCGCGGGTATAAGGAATTTCCGGCAGCACGATAAATTCGCAGCCGCCCGCAATTGCCGCAGCCAGCGTCAGGTCGCCGCAGTAGCGTCCCATCACTTCGACAATAGAGATACGCTGATGCGAAGAAGAGGTGTCGCGCAGGCGGTCGATCGCCTCGACCACGGTTTCCAGCGCGGTGAAGTAGCCGATGGTGTAGTCAGTACCCGCTACATCGTTATCAATGGTGCCAGGCAGGCCGATACAGGGGAAGCCCATTTCAGTCAGGCGCTTCGCGCCCATATAGGAACCGTCGCCGCCGATGACGACCAGCGCATCGATGCCGCGCTTTTTCATATTCTCAATCGCGACCTGGCGGACTTCGTCGTTACGGAATTCCGGAAAGCGCGCCGATCCCAGAAAGGTGCCGCCACGGTTAATCATGTCAGACACGCTATAGCGGTCGAGATTAATCATACGGTCTTCATACAATCCCAGATAGCCGTCATAGATACCAAAAACTTCCAGTCCTTCGCTCAGCGCTGATCGCACAACGCCGCGAATGGCTGCGTTCATGCCGGGGGCGTCGCCGCCGCTGGTCAATACACCAATTTTTTTGATCATGACAACCTCTGGATTGTTAAAACGAAAAGTTAATCCTGCCTGTCGTGCGCCGCTAAGCGGCATATCGTTATGCGCGACCCGTGATGGCAGATAGTATATCAAAGGCTTGCTGCTGAATTGATTCAGGTCAGACAAGTTTTCACTAAATTTTTTGCATATATGTTAGCGCTTCGTCATTTTAAATAATTGAAACTGATTTAATCAGGTTAAAAGCCGGGTGAATCTTGCTGTTCGATCGCGACTACCGAACAGGGATCCTGGTGAATAATCACGTCCGATCCGGGGAATCGTTTACGCAGCGCCTTTTCAACCTGATCCGCTACGCGATGCGCCTGAACCAGCGGCAAATTGTCATCCAGTTCCAGATGCAGCTGTATAAATTTAGTCGGTCCTGACTGGCGCGTGCGCACATCGTGCACCCCCTCTACGCCAGGCCAGTTCAGTGCGAGATTCAGAATGATGTTGTGCTCTTCTTCAGGAAGCGCGCGGTCCAGCAGCGCCTGTACGGCGTCGTAGCCCATACGCAGCGCGCTGTACAGGATAAAAACGCCGATGCCCAACGCAAACAGCGCATCCGCGCGCGTAAAGCCATAGCTGCTCAGGGCAAGGGCGATCAGGATAGCGCCGTTCATGATGACGTCGGACTGGTAATGCAGCATATCGGCACGGATCGCCTGACTGTGCGTGTGGCGGACTACCCAGCGTTGAAACGCCACCAGCAGCAGGGTCGAACAGAGCGCCACAACGGTGACGACTACCCCGACCAGCGGCGCGCGCAGCGTACCTGGCGAAGCCAGATGCTGAAGACCGGTTAAAAACAGGAACAGAGCCGAGCCGGAGATAAACATGCTCTGCGCCAGCGCCGCCAGCGACTCCGCTTTGCCATGACCAAAGGTATGGTCGGCGTCAGCAGGCTGCAGCGCATAACGCACTACCAGAAGGTTTGTCAGCGAGGCGGCGATATCCACCAGCGAATCCACCAGGCCGGCCAGCAGGCTGACGGAACCGGTATACCACCAGGCGAAAATTTTTACGATAAGCAGGCAGGACGCCAGAATAGTCGCCGCCAGCGCTGCGCGTTTTACCAGACGGGCATAGGTGGGTTGCATAGTTTGCTCCCTGAGCCATTACAGGCATGCACCCGAAACAAAGGAATGGCTAAAGTCTAACATCCAGACTGTCGCTGCGCATAAATCCTCTGTCACCACAAAGAGGAAAGCTGTCAAAGCGCCATAAAAAAACAAACCCCGTCCTCAGGGAGGACGGGGCATCATTTCCCGCTCGGGAAATGCACGAGTACAGCTGAGCTCGTTAAAAATCAGGAAGAGCTGCGGCCGCCGCCGTGGCTGTTCTGACCGCCTTTTTTGCCCGCTTCAGAGGCTTTTTCACGGTCATTTTTGAAGTTACCGCCGCTGTTTTGTCCGCCTTTTTTACCAGCTTCAGAGGCTTTCTGCGGGTTATCTGCGAAATTGCCTGAACCACCACGATGTTCTGCCATAACTTACTCCGTTAATATATTCAGATTGATTTACGTAATGTGGTTAATGCACTCCATTTAAATTCCCGGGATGTGCGCTTTCCTTGCTGCGACAGGATTAAGTGTAGAGGTAACCTGAGATAATTCAAGAAACGGCAAAAAATGATAATGTATTGATTTATATGGTATTTATTATATATGCGCAAAACTTATTTGCTTATTATCATATATTTAAATACTTAACCGCCTCGCTTATTTGTTTAATGCGTCTCGCTTATTCATATATTTACCCGGCATAACTCACTCACTCAAAAAAAAACAAACGAGACGCGGGAAAATATTATTCTGATAATTAGCTGAATATTTAAGGGGTTAGTCCCTTTCTTAAATAGAGTGTTAATAGCTGTATAGCAACATTCAACGCAGGTTGACACAGCGGCCAGAAACGCGCAAAAAGGCAAAAAAAACCCCGCCATCATGGCGGGGAAGACAGGGATGGTGTCTATGGCAAGGAAAACAGGGATACTATGTTACTGGTTACTGCTGGTACTACTCACTGCTTGCAGCGATGAAGCTGACTGCAAATTCGAGAGCTTGCGTAACTCGGTGAGGCGCCGCTCGTAATTCTTCTGCAATACGGCTTGCTGCGCCGGCGTTAGCAAGTGGTACATCTGGTTACGAATGCGCGCCATCTCGACATGCTGTTCGACCTGCGCCTGAGCGATTTTCTCAGCCTGAGCGCGGATAGCCGCTTCGTTAAAATTGTCTGCCGTAATCAGGCCATGCATGTTTTCGATATCGCCAATGCTGACAGGGGAACGTTCGTACCGCGCCTGCTGCATCAGGTCTCGCATCTGCTGACGTTGTTCTTCTGTCAGATCAATGCCGTCGAACATGTGGCTTTGCGGATTTTGCGTCATACTGCCTGTCGTCAATCCGCCGTGATGCATTTCGTCAATCGTCGTCGTGTCTGCTGCTCCTGCGCTGGCGTGATTGAGAACCATCGCTGAGGCAATGACGACGGCGGTTACTGTGCGCATCGTTTACTCCAGTTCGTTCCGTTTTACGATTCAACGAGAACCAGTGTACGGCGACAGCTGCAAACATCCGTCAGGGGGTGTAAAACTACGTAAAGCGTTGGATTGACGAGTCAGGAACACGGTATTTTGCCTGCGGAGGGCAATAAAAAATGAATAAAATCCTGTTGGTTGACGATGATCGCGAATTGACTTCGCTGCTTAAAGAATTGTTAGAAATGGAAGGGTTTGAGGTGGTAGTCGCCAGCGACGGCGAACAGGCGTTGAGCCTGCTGGACAACTCCATCGATCTGCTTTTGCTCGATGTGATGATGCCGAAAAAGAACGGCATCGACACGCTGAAAGAGCTACGCCAGCAACATCAGACGCCCGTCATTATGTTAACCGCGCGCGGTAGCGAGCTGGATCGCGTGCTGGGGCTTGAACTGGGTGCGGATGACTATCTTCCTAAGCCCTTTAACGATCGCGAGCTGGTGGCGCGTATCCGCGCCATCCTGCGCCGTTCTAACTGGAGCGAGCAGCAACAGCAGCACGACAGCAGCTCGCCGACGCTGGAAGTGGACTGCCTGCGCCTTAATCCGGGCCGTCAGGAAGCCAGCTTCGACAGCCAGACGCTGGATCTTACCGGCACGGAGTTCACCTTGCTTTATCTGCTGGCGCAGCATCTCGGCCAGGTCGTCTCGCGCGAACACCTGAGTCAGGAAGTGCTTGGCAAGCGTCTGACGCCGTTCGATCGCGCCATTGATATGCATATTTCCAACCTGCGCCGTAAACTGCCCGAGCGCCGTGACGGCCACCCCTGGTTTAAAACCCTGCGCGGACGCGGCTATCTGATGGTTTCGGCTTCATGATTGGCAGTCTTACCACCCGCATCTTCGCCATTTTCTGGTTAACCCTGGCGCTGGTGTTGATGCTGGTGTTGATGGTGCCCAAGCTGGATTCGCGTCAGATGGCTTCGCTGCTCGATAGCGAGCAGCGGCAGGGCACAATGATTGAGCAGCATGTAGAAGTAGAGCTGGCGCAGGATCCGCCCAACGATTTGATGTGGTGGCGGCGACTCTCGCGCGCCATCGATAAATGGGCGCCGCCAGGACAGCGTCTGCTGCTGGTTACCAGCGAAGGCCGCGTGATTGGCGCGCAGCATAATGAAATGCAGGTGATCCGCAACTTTATCGGGCAGTCCGACAACGCCGATCATCCACAGAAAAAGAAATATGGCCGTATCGAAATGGTCGGCCCTTTTGCCGTGCGCGACGGCGAAGATAACTATCAGCTTTACCTGATTCGACCGGCGACCAGCTCGCAGCTCGATTTTATTAATCTGCTGTTTGACCGCCCGTTGCTGCTGCTGATTGTCACCATGCTGATCAGCTCGCCGCTGCTGCTGTGGCTGGCGTGGAGCCTGGCGCGTCCGGCGCGCAAGCTTAAATATGCGGCGGATGAAGTCGCCAGCGGCAATTTGCGCCAGCATCCGGAACTGGAATCGGGCCCGCAGGAATTCCTCGCCGCCGGCTCCAGCTTTAACCAGATGGTGAGCGCGCTCGAACGTATGATGACGTCGCAACAGCGCCTGCTGTCAGATATCAGCCATGAACTGCGCACGCCGCTGACGCGTCTGCAGCTCGCCACAGCGCTGCTGCGCCGCCGTCATGGCGAAGGCAAAGAACTGGAGCGCATCGAGGTAGAAGCGCAGCGTCTGGACGGCATGATTAACGATCTGCTGGTGCTGTCGCGTACCCAGCACAAGAACGCGCTGGTCAGCGAGGCGATAAAGGCGAATCAGCTCTGGAACGACGTGCTGGAAGACGCGAAATTCGAAGCCGAGCAGATGGGTAAACAGCTCGACGTGCCCTATCCGCCAGGTCCCTGGCCGCTTTACGGCAACCCGCATGCGCTGGAAAGCGCGCTGGAAAACATCGTGCGAAACGCGCTGCGCTACTCACATTCGCATATCAGCGTCAGCTTCTCGGTGGATATCAGCGGCCTGACGGTACACGTCGACGATGACGGTCCGGGCGTCAGCCCTGAGGACCGCGAACAGATATTCCGTCCGTTCTACCGTACCGATGAGGCGCGGGATCGCGAGTCAGGCGGAACGGGGCTCGGCCTGGCGATTGTCGAGACCGCGATTCAACAGCATCGCGGCTGGGTAAAAGCTGACGACAGCCCGCTTGGCGGCCTGCGCCTGACGCTCTGGCTGCCGCTCTACTCCTCCAGCCGATAATAATTTGCTATGCTTCGGCCCTCGTTATCGGGGGCCTTATGCTTAACATCGTCTTATTTGAACCAGAAATCCCACCTAATACCGGCAATATTATCCGCCTCTGCGCGAATACCGGCTTTCAGCTGCATCTGATTGAGCCGCTCGGTTTCGCCTGGGATGACAAACGGCTGCGCCGCGCCGGTCTCGACTATCACGAATTTACCGCGATTAAGAAGCATGAGAATTACGACGCGTTTCTGCGCGTAGAACAGCCGGAGCGGCTGTTTGCGCTGACTACCAAGGGTACGCCAGCGCACAGCGCGGTCAGCTACCAGGCGGGCGACTATCTGCTGTTTGGCCCGGAAAGTCGCGGCTTGCCAGCCGAGATCCTTAACGCGCTGCCGACAGAGCATAAAATCCGCATCCCTATGCGCGCAGAGAGTCGCAGCATGAATCTGTCGAACGCGGTATCGGTAGTGGTGTATGAAGCCTGGCGCCAGCTTGATTACGCAGGCGCGCGGCTCAGTTAGATCCCGTCGCCAAACTCAAAGCCCGGCACGGTGCCGTTGAAGTGTTGATCCATATCCATCGAAGGTTTATCGCTCGCCGGTTTGCCGACAATGCGCGCCGGTACGCCTGCCGCGGTAGTATGCGGAGGCACCGGCTGCAATACCACTGAGCCCGCGCCGATCTTTGCGCCGCGCCCTACTTCGATATTGCCGAGGATTTTCGCGCCTGCGCCAATCATCACGCCTTCGCGGATTTTCGGATGGCGATCGCCGCTGGTTTTACCGGTACCGCCAAGCGTGACCGACTGGAGAATAGAAACGTCGTTCTCCACCACCGCCGTTTCGCCGATAACGATGCCGGTCGCATGGTCAAGCATAATGCCATGACCAATGTGCGCCGCCGGATGGATATCCACGGCAAAGGAGACGGAGATTTGGTTTTGCAGGTAGACCGCTAACGCACGACGCCCTTCGTTCCAGAGCCAGTGGCCGATACGATACGCCTGCAACGCATGGAAGCCTTTGAGATAGAGCAGCGGCGTAGAGTATTTATCTACCGCCGGGTCGCGCTGGCGTACCGCCTGGATATCGTGCGCGGCTGAGGCGATCATCGAGGGATCCTGGCGATAGGCCTCCTCAACGATTTCGCGAATGGCGATAGCGGGCATGATGGGATTGGAGAGTTTGTTCGCCAGCATATAGCTCAGGGCGCTGCCGAGGTTCTCGTGCTTCAACAAGGTCGCATGAAAAAAGCTGGCCAGCATCGGCTCGCAATCGGCCAGCGCGCGCGCTTCCGCTTTGATGTTGTTCCAGACCAGTTCTAATTCATCAGACGACATTGCGGTTTTCTCCCGATAAAAAAAGCGCCTGAATGGCGCTACAGGTAACAATGCTGCGCATCCTGCGTCAGCTTGTACTGTTTTCGTCCTTCCTTGTACGGCCTAACAGGCTTAATGCTGCCTCTCGCGCCGGTTTTCCGCAATAGAGCACCTGGTAGATTTGCTCGGTAATCGGCATTTCAACGCCGACACGCGCAGCCAAGGCTCTGACTTCTTTGGTGTTTTTAAAACCTTCTACAACTTGTCCGATAATGCGCTGCGCGTTCTCGACCTCTTCGCCCTGTCCCAGCATCAGGCCGAAACGGCGGTTGCGCGACTGATTGTCGGTACAGGTCAGCACCAGATCCCCTAAGCCAGCCATGCCCATAAAGGTGGTGGGATCGGCACCCAGCGCGGCGCCGAGTCGGCTCATTTCCGCCAGGCCGCGCGTGATCAGGGCGGTGCGCGCATTCGCGCCGAAACCGATGCCGTCAGAGATGCCTGCGCCGATGGCGATAACGTTTTTGACTGCGCCGCCAAGCTGTACGCCGATAAAATCAGGATTGTTATAGACGCGGAAACTCTTGCCGCAGTGCAGCTTTTGCTGCAGATCCTCGGCAAAGGTGGCATCGGTCGCCGCCAGCGCAATCGCGGTCGGCAGCCCTGCAGCCAGCTCTTTGGCGAAGGTCGGCCCCGAGATCACCGCAAGCGGCGTATCATCGCCCAGGATCTCACGCGCCACATCCTGCAGCAGCCTTCCGGTCTCTCTTTCCAGCCCTTTGGTCGCCCAGACGATGCGCGATTCGGGGCGCAGATGCGGTTTAATCTGCCTCAGCACGTCACCAAATACATGGCTTGGCACGACGACCAGCAGATCGCGGCTGGCCGCAATGGCGCTGGCTAAATCGGGCTCAAGCTCGAGATTATCGGGAAAAGGCACGTCGGGGAGAAAAGCGCTGTTGCAGCGTTCGGCCTGCAGCTGCGCCAGATGCGCGGGATTATGTCCCCACAGCAGCACGGGATGGCCGTTGCGGGCTAAAGTAATGGCCAGAGCGGTGCCGTACGAGCCGGCACCGATGACGCTAATCGAAGCGTGTGTAGTCATCAGGCATCCTGATGTGGTTCGGCACCTTCGCCTTGCTGCTGCAGATAGTTCATGAACAGCGCATCAAAGTTGACCGGCGCCAGGTTAAGCTGCGGGAAGGTGCCGCGAGACACCAGGCTGGTGATGCATTCGCGCGCGTACGGGAACAGGATGTTCGGGCAATAAGCGCCCAGGCAGTGCGCCATCTGCGTGCCTTCGATGCCGCTGATGGTGAAAATACCTGCCTGCTGAACTTCACACAGGAATGCGGTTTCTTCGCCAACGCTGGCGGTCACAGTCACGCGCAGCACCACTTCATAAACTTCGTCAGCCAGCTGTGATGACGCAGTATCCAGATCCAGCTTCACTTCCGGTTCCCACTCTTTCTGGAAAACCTGCGGCGCGTTCGGCGCTTCGAAAGAAACGTCTTTGGTGTAAACGCGTTGAATCTGGAATTGCATTTCGTTGGTGTTTTGTTCTGACATCTGACTAAGTCCTGTGAGTTGAAAAATCCTGCGCCGCTTACGCCTGCAGTAGCGGATCTAATCCTTCACGACTGTCCAGCGCGTAAAGGTCGTCGCAGCCGCCAATGTGCTGCGCATCAATGAAAATCTGAGGCACGGTGGTGCGGCCGCTGCGTTTAATCATCTCTTCGCGTTTCGCGGCGTTCCCGTCGATAGGGATCTCTTGAAACGACACACCTTTTTGACTCAACAGCGCCTTCGCCCGGTGGCAGAAAGGACAGGTCGCTTTGGTGTAAATCTCGACATTCGCCATGTTGCGTACCTCAGTAGATGTTATTTTCCGCGTACCAGCGGAAGGTTGTCTCCGCTCCAGCCGCTGATGCCGTCTTTCAGTACGGTCACCTGGCTAAAGCCGGCAGCGCTCAGTTTTTCAGCCGGTTCGCTCGCGCTCTGGCCGGTCGCGCACACCACAATTATGGGCTGGGCTTTATGCTTTTCCAGCTCGCCGAAGCTGCCTTTTTTGATATCTGCCGCCGCCACGTTCAGCGCGCCCGAAATATGTCCTTTGCGGTAATCGTCACGCGACCGCACGTCTACTACTACCGCCTCTTCTTTGTTAATCAGGCGGGTCGCTTCGCCGCGGCTGATAACTTTCACCTTTGAAAACATACCTTTAAAGGTGGTCACAATCACCAGAACCAGTAAAACGACCCATGCCAGACTGAGGATGGTGTGATTGCTTGCAAACTGCATAATATCTTGCATGAGGGGTAAAGACTCCAGACCGGGCTAATTAAGCTAAAAACAAGGGTTCTGAGTATACCTGCGCCACTTCTCATGTACAGACGCTAAGCAGCCAGAGTTACGATTTGTGCGTCATTTTCTAAAAAAAATTGCCGTATAGCAAAAATGACGTAACCCTTATGCGAGATCGGGAGAAATACCGACATCTTTGGAAAAGGAAATCCAGTGGCGTTACGCTGGTAAGCGGCTGTTCATCGTGGAATAATCACTGGCCTATGAAGGGAAAAGCGACTGTTTTAGCCACAAGGACTCGTCACAGCGGAAAGAAACGCCCGTTGCCTGCACACCTGTCCACTCTCTCCTTCAGCCTGCTTTGCGCGGGCGTACTGTTATTGCCTGCGGCTGCGCATAGCGCCGACGACAGCAAATCGCAGCTAAAATCCATCCAGCAAAATATTGCCGAAAAAGAGAAAAGCGTTAAGGCGCAAAAAATTGCGCGCAGCAAGCTACTCGATCAGCTGCAAAGCGAGGAAAAGGTGATTGCGCAGGCGAGCCGCCAGCTGCGTGAAACCCGCAACAGCCTGAACGCGCTTAACAGCGAAATCAGCCAGCTCACCGCCTCGATAGCGCGGCTGGAAAAGCAGCAGTCGCATCAGGAAAGCCTGCTGGCTCAGCAGCTCGATGCGGCGTTCCGTCAGGGCAAGCATAACGGCGTACAGCTATTGCTTGGCGGCGAAGAGAGCCAGCGCAGCGAACGTATTCTGGCCTATTTTGGCTATCTCAACGACGCGCGTCAGCAGAGCATCGACGCGCTGCAAAAAACCCGCCAGACGCTGGGCGAGCAAAAAACGTCGCTGGAGCAGAAACAGCAGCAGCAAAAAACGCTGCTGGCCCAGCAGCAAGGCCAGCAGGAGAAGCTGCAACAGGCGAGCGCGGCGCGTAAGAAGACGCTGAGCGCGCTGGAAAATGCGCTGGAAAAAGATCAGGCCGATCTGGTGGAGATGCGGCAGAACGAAAGCCGCCTGCAGGACAAAATCGCCCGTGCCGAACGCGAGGCACGCGAGCGTGCTGCACGAGAAGCGCGTGAGGCGGAAAAAGTGCGGCAGCGTCAGGCGCAGGCGAAAGCCAAAGGTTCTACCTACCAGCCGACGCAGAGCGAACGCGAACTGGTGGCGCGTACCGGGGGCCTTGGCCGCGCAGGCGGACAGGCGATGTGGCCGGTGCGCGGACGTATCGAACACCGCTTCGGCGAGCAGCTGCAGGGCGAGCTGCGCTGGAAGGGACTGGTGATCGATGCGCCGGAAGGTTCCGAAGTCAAAGCGATAGCCGATGGCCGCGTGCTGATGGCTGACTGGTTGCAGGGTTACGGACTGGTGGTCGTGCTGGAGCACGGCAAAGGCGATATGAGCCTCTACGGCTATAACCAGAGCGCGCTGGTGAGCGTTGGAGCCCAGGTGAAGGCCGGACAGCCTATCGCCCTGGTGGGCACCAGCGGCGGACGCGGTACGCCATCGCTCTATTTTGAAATCCGACGTCAGGGACAGGCCGTCAATCCACTCCCGTGGTTAGGAAGGTAAGTGTTTTTTCAACGTCCCCATCTCGCCGCCGTTATCGGCGGACTGTTACTGAGCTGCGCCGCCCATGCGGGCAAGCTCGCCATTGTTATTGACGATTTCGGCTATCGGCCTTCTGAAGAGAATAAAGTGCTGCAGATGCCCGCCGCGATCTCCGTCGCGGTGCTGCCTGACGCGCCCGGCGCGCGTTCGATGGCGATTAAGGCCCATCAGGGCGGACATGAAGTATTAATCCATCTTCCCATGGCGCCGCTCAGCAAGCAGCCGCTGGAAAAAGATACGCTGACGCCGGAGATGAGCAGCGAAGAGATCGCGCGTATCCTGCGCAATGCGGTCAATAACGTGCCTTACGCCGTTGGGCTGAATAACCATATGGGCAGCAAAATGACATCCAGCCTGCCCGGCATGGTGAAGATGATGCAGGCGCTTAATCAGTACAATTTTTACTTCCTTGACAGCATGACTATCGGCAACAGCCAGTCGGTGCCCGCCGCGCAAGGCACGCGTGTGAAGGTGCTGAAGCGCCGCGTCTTTCTGGACGACAGCCAGGATATTGACGCGATTCGCCAGCAGTTTACGCGAGCGGTGAAGCTGGCGCAGCGCGACGGCTACGCTATCGCTATTGGCCATCCACATCCTAATACCGTGCGCGTGCTGCAGCAGATGCTGCCAACGCTGCCTGCGGATATTACGCTGGTGCGTCCGAGCCAGCTGCTGAATGAGCCGCTGCACGGCGGGTCGTCCCCGGTTAAGCCGCAGCCGCGACCGCGTCCGCAGGAACCGGGCTTCCAGCCGCCTGGCGTATGTCAGGTGCAGCCGCAGCCGGTTCCGGCAACAAAAGCGCTTGGTGTTGTGTGGGAGAGCGTAACCTCCAGCGCGCTGGCGACGACGATCAGGCAACTGTTTTGATATCAGTAGTAAAGCGTAATTAACACCTTGCATGTCTTGTTATCCATTGCGCATCCATTATGATGGATGCGCAACTCCAGGCGCTGGGATATTCATTCCTTGCTGTTTTTTTGAAGACGAACCCTTTTAATTCCAATGAAACTGAAAAAGAAAATATTTTTTATCAATGCCGTTATCGCTCTCTACTCGCTGTTTAACGGACACCGGAATAAAGCGGCGTTAAGCAAGGATCTTGAGTTCAAACGTATTGCTATTTACTCTACTACGGCGCTAGGCGACCTTTTATTTAACACCCCGGCAATAAAATCTATCAAAAAACGTTACCCGCAGGCGAAAATACTTTTTGTCACTAGCCAGAAGAACAGTGCGCTGGTTAAAGGGAGTCCCTGGTTCGATGAAGTTGAGGTGTGGGATAACAAAGTAAAAAACATGCATTGCCTTTTGAAAAAGCTTTGGGCCTTTAAACCAGAAATTACATTTATCTTGCATGCCAATATTTATTATGACGTATTGTGTGCGAAACTCTCAGGCTCTACTTACATTGTGCGTGACAATTTTGCGCAGGATCCAAAGAACTTTAATCGATGGCTGGACCATTATTCAAAATCTGAAGACACGCATATCATCCAGCGCAAACTCAATATGCTGAAATATTTAGGATGTGACACAACTGATATTAGTATGGCTTTCCCGCTAGAGATTGCTATGCCGCCAAAACCGGCGGAAAAATGCCGTATCGGCTTTCAGATGGGCGCATCTAAACCCGATCGTTGCTGGCCAGTCGAACGATTTGTCAGCCTGGCCGCCCTTATTCTGGCTGCGGACCCACAGACAGAGATAGTATTGACCGGTGCACGTCAGGATAGCGGACTGGAGCGCGCCTTCCTTGAGCTTTTGCCTGAAGCGCTGCGCCATAACGTTACGTCGCTTATCGGCAAGACCAGCCTGACAGAACTTATCCAGCAGATCGGCACTTTTACGCTGCTAGTGACCGGTGACACCGGCCCGCTACACCTCGCCATCACTGCGCGCACACCGACGCTCAGTTTATATGTCGGGGCGAATCCGCGTCATACCGGCCCTTATCAGGATCCACATTTGCATAAAACTATTCGGATTGAGCCTCAGACAGGGGATGACAAAGCGCTGCCACTGCGCAAAATCAGCGCTGAATCTGTGTTCGCTCAGATTCAGCCGCTGCTGCGTTACTGAATCACTCAGACCTGGCGGTCAATGGGAGTGCGCGACGACCGGCCATCGCGACCGCCAGCGGCAACCAGAACAGCATCCAGGCCTCACTGGGAGAGCCTATAACGAACATCCCTTGCGTAATAAAAAACATCAACGAAAATAAATACATCATCGACTCAAGGGCCATTGCTTCATGGAAGCGCCGCCAGGCGCAGCCCAGTCCAGCCATAATAACGCCCGCCAGCAGAATTAAACCGACGATTCCCCCCTTTAATAGCGTTGAAAAGTAAACGCTATGGGTAGTAGTGACCACTGCGCCCAGACTATTCCTGAACGAAAGCGTCTTATCAAATCCCCAACCGAACCAGGGTTTCTGCTCGGCAAGTTCCAGCGTATGTTGCCAGATGCCGAAACGAACATAGCTCTGCTGATAAGCATCAATAAGCCGCTGAGTATATTCGCTACCGTAACCTGTCCAGTAAAAAAAGAAGGCGATGATAACGATACAGCCGGCGGTTGAGAGAATATGGCGCAGATGAATATGTTTATATTTGGCGAAAAGCAGAAAAGAGGAAACCAACAACGCCAGCAACGGGCCACGGCTTTGCGTTAACAATAATCCAATAAATAGCAGCGATGCAGGCAAGTATATCCAGTATTTGCTGGTTTCACGTGCGATAATAAACGCGCTAATGATACCAATGGCAAAATAGCCGCCCAGATCGATGACGTTGCTGGGGGCGCTAAAGAAGCCGTTTTCAAGCCGACCAGTCAATAACGTACTTTTATCAACAAAAATAAAGGTCAGGATCAATAGCGTAAAAGTAGCGGCAAAAATCAGTACGTGCAGTCTCAATACGCCATAATTTTTTACCACGTGGTTAATCATCAGCATAAAAAAGAGGATATAAATACTGTGTTTCAGGGCAGATGTGAAGGTACCTTGGCCAACGCTCCAGAAGGTGCTCAGACTAAAATAAAAAAGAAAAAGCGAAGTAAACAATAGCGGTTTTTTTACATCACTTATGAAATTTTTAAATCGTTGCCTGTCTACCAGAAAAACGCAGGCCATGAGAATAAAGGAAAGATAGAAAAAATTACTTACCTTTCCCTGAGAAGTAAACAGCGGCATTAAAAACAGAAATGCCATAAAGGAGAAGGAAGCGATGTTAACTAGTAGTTTGCGGTTTTTCTCAGAGATCATTCAGAGACACCTTTTTGAAAATCTCGCTTTCCAGAGCACTGTCTGGCGACAAATTATATACCACGATATCATCCTCCTTCATTATCCGGCTGGCATGCGTAAACGAGGGTTTAATTAACGACAGGAAATGGGATTCAAGCAGGCTGGGCATTATATCTGCTTCGCTTTCGTAAAAACGCGGCGAAGAAAAATTTGTCATATCCACACCGGCAATCAGAATAGTTTTTGCGCCCAGATAGTAAGCAATTTGCAATGCCCAATAAGCAACCGTTCCTGCATCGATCACGCCGTGACGAATATCGCGACAAAAACCAATTGCGCTGTTCTCTGGATCGATACTCAGTCCGGAAAGGTGCTGACTTGCTACAACGTAATCAGCTGGAGCAACCCCGGGCTGAAACACCTTATGTCTGACGTCTTCTATAATGGCGAGGCGGCACTTAACAGCCTCATTACCCAGCGCGCAGAAAATATCATGCAGGCAGTGAACGGTAATAAACAGAAGCAGATCTCGGTTCTCAATAACCTGACGAACAATTTCCTGTCGACTTTTTACAAAGTCGCGATCGACAATGACGTAATAGCTAAATTTAACGCGGTCGCGCAGGTGATAAGCGCCATTGACGCCAAGCGCGGTAAACTGCGCCAGTTTTTTTGTATCGAGCGTTTTAACCGACGGCCCCGTCGCGACAATAGCCAGAGGGCCTGGATGGCTGGCGCGCAGCATCGTCAGATCTTCAATAGCGATCTGCCGCCCCTTCCAGGTCAGCGAACGGATATGCCCTTCTGGTGCGCGCATTATTTTCACATGCGGCCATAAATTCTCGCTGTGCCGATAGTCGCGTGGATGGGTGTAGCGATAAATCTGTTTCCAGAGCGATCCCATCTAAAGTAGTTCCCTGAGCTTAATCAACACGTCTTCGGCGCCTGTTGAAGCCATATCGCCATTACAGGCTTTGATAGCGTACTGATTCTGCCCATAACCCCCAATCAGGCCCGGATCCGTTGGCCCGTAGAGCGTGATATTGGGACGATCCAGCGCCGCGGTCAGATGGCTCAGCCCGGTATCCACTGACACGACCGCTCTGGCGCCCGCCAGTTCGCGCGCTATCGCCTCCAGCGTCAGCTTCGGCAGCACCTCGACGTAATCAAAGCCTTCCGCCAGGCGCTGGGCGCGCTGATGTTCGTGCTCGGCGCCCCAGGGCAGCTTGATACGCAGTCCGGCTGGCTGCAGCAGGCCGATCAGCTCGCGCCAGTGGCTTTCCGGCCAGTGTTTGTTGTCGCGCGTCGTCGCATGGAGGAATACCAGATAGGGGGCGATATCCTGCGGCTCGTCGCGCAGAAAGTGCGCAGCGATGGCGTAATCGCCCTGGGTCTGCGGCTTCTCATAGCCGAGGCTTTTGGCGAACAGCTCGCGCGTCCGTTCTACCGCATGCTGCTTCTTGTCAATTTCATGGCGTTGGTCGTACCACCAGCTGGCGAAAGGTTCGCGCGCGCTGCGGCTGTCCTGGCCATGCTTAACGCCTCTGGCCAGACGGGTCACCAGTGCGGCGCTCTTGATTAGCCCCTGCGCATCGATCACGACATCATACTGGCGCGACTGCAAATCGCGCTTAAAACGCACGCGCTCTTCGCGCTGCTGGCTGCCGAACCAGTGTTTGCGCCAGCGGCGAATCGCTACCGGCAAAACTTTATCCACCGCGGGATGCCAGGAGGGGATCTGGGCGAAATTCTCTTCCACTACCCAGTCAAATCGGATACCGGGGATCGCCTGCATGGCATCGGTTAAGGCGGGAAGCGTATGAAGCACATCGCCCATCGACGAGGTTTTGACGATCAGGACGTGCATGCCGTCTCCTGCGGGTGAGCCAGCAGTTCGCTCAGCTCCTGATGAACGCGCGTCGGCTGAATATCGATCAGGCTCTGATGATAGCCCTCTCCGGCATCGCCTTTGCGCACCTTATGGTAGCCAGTGATCAGGCGGATAATGCGCACCTGTCTGGAAAGCGGCGGCGTAAAGTCGGGACTGCTTGGCCCGTAAAGCGCCACCAGCGGGCGATTGAGCGCGGCGGCGATATGCATCAGGCCAGAGTCATTGCTGACAACGGCGTCGCAGCGCGCAATCAAAATTACCGCCTGCTCAAGCTGCGTTTCGCCCGCCAGGTTGCGGCAGTAATGTCGCGCTTCCGCGGGCAGCGCCGCGATAATCTCGTCGCCGCAGGCCCGGTCTTTTGCCGAACCGAACAGTACCACCTGCTTGCCTTCGGCAATCAGCTGCTGCGCCAGCGCGGCGTAGTGATAGTGCGGCCAGCGCTTCGCCGGGCCAAATTCCGCGCCGGGACAAAAACCGATCAGCGGCCGCTCCGCCGACAGCTCAAACTGGGCGGCGGTCTCGATTTTTTCCTGATCCTCTACCTGAAGCCGCGGCCAGAGCAGCGGTTGCGGCAGCTGCTGCGCCGAGGTGACTGGCGTGTCGCAGGCTAACGCAATATAACGCTCCACCATCAGAGGAAACGCCGCTTTGTCCAGCACGCGTACATCGTTCAGCAGGCCGTAGCGCATCTCGCCGCGCCAGCCGATACGGCGTTTAATTCCGGCGAAGAAAGGCACCAGCGCAGATTTGAAGGAGTTAGGCAGCACATAGGCGCGATCGTAGCCGCTGGCGCGCAGCGTTTTGCCAATGCGGCGCCGCTCGCCGAGCGCCAGCGCGCCGTGCCCCAGCGGCATCGCCAGCGCCTGGTTGACTTCCGGCATGCGCGACAACAGCGGACGACACCATGCAGGTGCCATCACATCAATCACGGCGTCCGGATGTTGAGCCTTGAGGGTGCGATAGAGGCTTTGCGACATCATCATATCGCCGACCCACGACGGGCCAATAACCAGAATTTTCATCGCCGGTACGCGTTCCTTATGCGTTGCGGTTCAGCCAGGCCATATATTCGGCCACGCCCTGCGCCACGGTTTTGAACGGCTTATCATATCCGGCCGCACGCAGGTTGGTGAGATCCGCCTGAGTATAGGCCTGATAACGGCCTTTCAGCTTATCCGGGAAGGGAATGTATTCGATTTGCCCTTTCTGGTGGAATTTCAGCACCGCGTCCGCCACTTCCTGGAACGATTCGGCGCGGCCGGTACCGCAGTTGTAGATGCCGGAAATGTTATTTTCCCAGCACCACAGATTGACCGCGACCACATCATCAACGTGGATAAAGTCGCGTCTGAAGTTATCGCTGCCTTCAAACAGCTTGGGATTTTCGCCGCTGGCGATTTGCGTATTGAGGTGGAACGCCACGCTCGCCATGCTGCCTTTGTGGCCTTCGCGCGGGCCGTAAACGTTGAAATAGCGGAAGCCGCATACCGGCGATTCCGCTTCCGGCAGGATCTGACGCACGTAGTGGTCGAACAGCATTTTCGAATAGCCGTAAACGTTCAGCGGCTGCTCATATTCGCGCTTCTCGATAAAATTGTCGTTACGGCCGCCGTAGGTCGCGGCAGAAGAGGCGTAGAGGAAAGGAATTTCACGCTCCAGGCAGTAGTGCAGCAGATCTTTGGAGTACTGATAGTTATTGTCCATCATGTACTTGCCGTCCCACTCCGTCGTTGCAGAACAGGCGCCTTCATGAAAAACGGCCTCAATCGGACCCAGATCCTCGCCCGCGGCGATATAGGTCAGAAATTCCTCTTTATCCATGTAATCGCTGATATCCAGATCGGCCAGATTGACAAATTTGGTGCCGTCTTTGAGGTTGTCGACGACCAGAATATCGCGCATACCACGATCGTTGAGCGCCTTGACGATATTGCTGCCAATCATTCCCGCGCCGCCAGTGACGATAATCATGTGCTCTACCTTAAAAGTTGGGGGCATGAAACAGGCGGTTTCACGCGCTAATGTCTCATATCATAACATTTCATCACGGAGCAGACAGCCAGATGACTCCGACACGCTGTCGCCGCTCCGCCCTCTGACGTGAACTATGCTGCAAAATTAACATTCTCCTGGTCGATTTATCGTTAGCATCCTTCTTATTCAGTAAGATGTGCCGAATTTATGCCATCTGAGGAGAACAATGATGCCAGCGCAATTTTATCAGCAGATCCGCCAGCAGCTGGATGTGGCGCACCGGGAAGGATTGTTTAAGCAGGAGCGCATCATTACCTCCGCTCAGCAAACCGATATTGAAGTCGGCGACGATCAGGTTATTAACTTTTGCGCTAACAATTATTTAGGACTGGCTAATCATCCAGCGTTAATTCAGGCGGCAAAAGAGGGCATGGAATCGCATGGCTTTGGTATGGCCTCGGTACGCTTTATCTGCGGCACGCAGGATACCCATAAGCAGCTGGAGAAAAAGCTGGCGGCGTTTCTCGGCATGGACGATGCCATCCTTTATTCATCCTGTTTTGACGCCAACGGCGGGTTGTTTGAAACCCTGCTGGACGCGGAAGATGCGATCATCTCCGACGCGCTAAACCATGCCTCGATTATCGACGGCGTGCGGCTCTGCAAGGCGCAGCGCTATCGCTACGCCAACAACGATATGCAGGCGCTGCGGGCCTGTCTGGTTGAGGCGCGGGAAAAAGGCGCACGCCATATCCTTATCGCTACCGATGGCGTCTTCTCTATGGACGGCGTGATCGCTAACCTGCGCGCCATCTGCGATCTCGCTGACGAGTTTGATGCGCTGGTGATGGTGGATGACTCCCATGCGGTAGGCTTTGTCGGCGCGGCCGGCCGCGGCACGCATGAATATTGCAACGTTATGGGGCGCATCGACATCATTACCGGCACGCTGGGCAAAGCGCTGGGCGGCGCCTCCGGCGGCTATACCGCCGCCCGTGCAGACGTGGTCGAATGGCTGCGACAGCGCTCGCGCCCCTACCTGTTCTCCAATTCGCTGGCGCCTGCGATCGTTGCCGCCTCAATTCGCGTACTCGACCTGCTGAGCGAAGGCGATGGCCTGCGACAGCGTTTGTGGGACAACGCGCGCTTCTTCCGCGAGAAGATGACGGCAGCCGGTTTTACCCTGGCGGGCGCCGATCACGCCATTATTCCCGTGATGCTGGGCGAAGCCAGCGTGGCGCAGGAGTTCGCCCGCCTGCTTCAGCAGGAGGGGATTTACGTTACCGGCTTTTTCTTTCCTGTGGTGCCGCGCGGTCAGGCGCGCATCCGCACGCAGATTTCGGCGGCGCATACCCAGCAGCAGCTGGAGCGCGCAGTAGACGCCTTTACCCGTATTGGACAACAGCTTGGCGTGATCGCCTGAGGAGCTCTGAATGAAAGCGTTAGCCAAACTTCATGCGCAGGAAGGTATCTGGATGGTTACCGATGCGCCGATACCGGAGCCGGGCCATAACGATTTGCTGATCAAGATCCGTAAAACCGCTATCTGCGGCACCGATATCCATATCTATAACTGGGATGACTGGTCGCGGAAAACGATCCCTGTGCCGATGATCGTCGGACATGAATATGTTGGCGAAGTGGTGGCGATCGGCCAGGAGGTACGCGGCTTCAACATCGGCGATCGCGTCTCTGGCGAAGGGCATATTACCTGCGGACACTGCCGCAACTGTCGTGCCGGACGCACCCATTTGTGTCGCAATACCATTGGCGTGGGCGTAAACCGTCAGGGCTGTTTTGCCGAGTATCTGGTGATCCCGGCTTTCAACGCCTTCCGCATCCCTGACAATATTTCCGACGAGCTCGCCGCGATTTTCGACCCCTTCGGCAATGCGGTGCACACCGCGCTGTCGTTCGATCTGGTAGGCGAAGATGTGCTTATTTCCGGTGCTGGCCCTATCGGCATTATGGCGGCGGCGGTCTGTAAACATGTCGGCGCGCGCAACGTAGTGATCACCGATATCAACGACTATCGCCTTGAACTGGCGCGTAAGATGGGCGTGACGCGCGCGGTTAACGTGGCGCATGAGGATCTGCGCGTCGTGATGCGCGAGCTGGGGATGACGGAAGGTTTCGACGTCGGGCTGGAGATGTCCGGCGCGCCGCCTGCGTTCCGCACGCTGCTGGAGGTGATGAATCACGGCGGACGCATTGCGCTGCTTGGCATCCCGCCGGGTGAAATGGCTATCGACTGGAATCAGGTAATATTCAAGGGGCTCTTTATTAAAGGGATTTACGGGCGTGAAATGTTCGAGACCTGGTACAAGATGGCGGCGCTGATTCAGTCAGGGCTCGATCTTACGCCGGTGATCACCCACCGCTACTCTATCGACGACTTCCAGCAAGGCTTCGACGAGATGCGTTCCGGGCGTTCAGGAAAAGTGGTGCTGAGCTGGGATTAAAAAGCCGCAGGCTTAAAATTACAGACGACTCACATAGATGTAATGTGGATGGTACGGAACGGAGAGAAGAGCGTCCCGCGCTATGGATGGCGCGGGACGAGCGCGTACCAAAGCCTTGAGCGACTTTGCGCGCGGTCAGTTTTCACGCATCGGTACTATTATCGACCCGCCGCTATCAATGCGAGATACTGCTGGCAGACCGCCGGCGTATCGAAAGCCGAGAAATCGAGCTGCGTTAAATCCGGCGGCTGGTGATAAATCTCCAGCATCGCATTCGCCAGAGAAACAGGATTAAGGTCGGCCAGACCACGCGCCAGTTCGCCCTGCAACAACGAAACCGGCCCACCTGGGCAACGCGTACTGACTACCGGCGTGCCGCATAACATAGACTCGATCAGCACATTGCCGAAGCCTTCGCTGTCCGAACTGACCACCAACAGGCTAGCGCGTGCCATCCATGCATAAGGATTGTCGGAAAAACCCTGAAAAATTACGCGCTGTTCAATGCCTAGCTCTTTCGCCTGCGCGCGAAGCTCTGCCGTTTTTTCCGCGCTACCCTTACCCAGCAGCACCAGCGGAATGGCAAGATCGGTAAGCGCATAAGCCTGTAGCAGCCGATCGTGGCGTTTGGTTTCATGAAAACGGCCGACGTGCAGAATAAAGTCACCGGCAGGCGTTGTAACCGGTGCCTGGGCAAGAGTTTTAATGGCAGCGATATCAAAAGGATTCGCGATAACCGCCTCGCGCCGCAGCCCGACGGCGAAAGCGGCTTTTAAATCTTCCAGTACATAAGCGGAAACGCCGATAACATTACGCTGCTGATAGACCCGCTGGATCTTGCGCGCCTTAAACCAGCGCGACAGACCGCTGCGATGCCCCAGATAAGATGCGGAAAATACACCATGCAGACAAAACCAGGTTTTCTCCGCTTTTAGCGAGGCGCAACGTCTGACAATGCGGTCGGTCTTGTGCAGGTGCGAGACGACAAGATCGAACGGGCCATCAACGCGCTCGGCTGCCCGTACCGCCTGGTCCAGCTGGCGCGCCCGGCGCCCCAGTTCCGTTATCTTGCGCCAGGGTTTACGGCAGCGATCCTCTATGACCTGATAATCCACGCCTGCGGGCAGAGCGTATTCGCAGACACTGCGCAGCGAGAACAGAGAAACGCGATGTCCGGTAGCGAGCAGACCCGCGACAAGGGTTATCACCACTTTTTCCGCACCGCCACCGGGCAGACCGTCGATTACCATCAGAATGCGTTTTGCCAAAGTATTTCCTTATTGACTGAGAAAAGTTCGCCATCGGGAACTCTTATGCTCAGCTATAGTACGGAAGCGTTGCCGAGCAGTAAATTGCACTGACGCTGGCAAGCCGTAGACACAAGCCTTTGCGCAGGATTACGGCCCGGCGTACTATTGCGTCTTTTCAGAGCGTTCGGGAAGACCTATGAAACAGCAGCCATCGTTCCTTATTACTATTGATACTGAAGGCGATAATCTCTGGCGCAATCATCGTAACATCACCACGCGCAACACGGCGTTTCTGCCGCGCTTTCAGACTCTGTGTGAACGCTTTGGCCTGAAGCCCACCTGGCTTACTAACTACGAAATGGCGACAGATCCCGCTTATGTCGATTTTGCGCGTGATGTCATTGCACGTAATCAGGGCGAAGTGGGCATGCATCTACACGCATGGAACAGCCCGCCGGAAGCGCCGTTAACAGATGACGACTGGCGCTGGCAACCCTACCTGATTGAATATCCTGACGATGTGCTGCGCGCTAAAGTCGTTTTTATGACGCAGTTGCTGGAAGAGACCTTTCAGACAAAAATGCGCAGCCATCGCGCAGGCCGCTGGGCGTTTGACGAACGCTACGCGGCGGTGTTGACAGAGCTGGGCTATCTGGTCGACTGCTCCGTCACGCCGCGCGTAAACTGGCGTTTTAACCGCGGCGCACCACAGGGCAACGGCGGCACTGACTATACGCATTTCCCGCATAACGCCTATTTTATCGATCCCAGCGATATTGCTCGCCCGGGCGACTCGCCCTTGCTGGAAGTACCGATGAGCATCCAGTATAAATATTCTCCATTGATGAGCGCATTTAAGCAGGGCATTTATAAGCTGCGCGGCAAGCAGCGTAGCCCGGCGGTCTACTGGCTGCGACCTTCCGGCGGCAACCTGGCGAGCATGAAGCGCGTTATTGAACAATCGCTGGCAGAAGGCCAGGATTATGTTGAGTTTATGCTGCACTCTTCGGAATTTATGCCGGATGGCAGCCCGACGTTTAAAGATGAACGAGATATTGAACGACTGTATGAGGACCTGGAGGCGTTGTTCAGTTGGGTTGGTCCACGCTTTCAGGGGCGCACCCTGACGGAATATTACACCAGCTTTACGCAGGATCGCCGCTGAGGCGAGTCGGGCCTCGCTCAGACTGACACGCTGCTGGCTTAAAAATGTGAAACGGAGACTGCTAACCGCATGAAGTGTCTTTAAAAATCCTTAACAGTCTCCATAATAAGCCCGATAACTATTTCAAACTGCATCGTTTCGGGCACGACTGCCGTTAAGGGATGACGTCGGAATTTTCTAAAGCACTAACTAAAAAAACATAGCTTATGCATTTATCCTCCACCTCACCGCTGCTCAGCATCATTTCCCCCATGTACAACGCGGGCGAGATGTTCGATGCCTTTATGCAGTCGCTACTGGCGCAGACGCTGACCTCGCTGGAAATCATTATCGTCAATGACGGCTCCACCGACGATTCCGGCGCGCGCGCCGATGCGTATGCGGCTCAATATCCCCATATCACTGTTATTCACCAGGAAAACGGCGGCGTGTCGCGCGCGCGCAACGCCGGACTGCGCGTCGCGCGCGGCAAATATGTCACTTTCCCGGACTCGGACGACACCATGCAGCCAGAGATGTATAAAACCCTGGTGGCAATGGCGGAAGAGGACGATCTCGACGCCGCGCAGTGCAATGCCGAGTGGTTTTTCCAGCGCGACCAGCGCACCAGGCCGATAATTCCGCTGGATCGCCTGCGCAGCACGCCGGTGCTGAGCGGCGCGGAGTGGCTCAATACCGCGCTGAAAACGCGGCGCTACCTGCATGTGGTCTGGCTGGGCATCTATCGCCGATCATTGATCGAGCAGAAGCAGCTCTGGTTTGAGCCGGGTTTGCATCATCAGGATATTCCATGGACCACCGAGTTTATGTTCAACGCACGGCGCGTCCGCTATACCGATCAGGTATTTTATCGCTACTATCTGCACGACGCTTCAATCAGCAACCGCAAACGTACCGGTCAGCGCAACGTGGAGTATCAGCGCCACTATCTGAAGATCGCCCGCATGCTGGAGGAGATCAACGCGCGCTATAAAGAGAGCGTGACGATTTATCCGGCTTTTCATGCACAAATTACCCACGAAGCGCTCAGCGTCTGCCACTGCGTGCGCCGCGAGCCCGATCCGGCAGCGAAGCAGGCGATAATCAACGATATATTCACCAGCAAAACGCATCTGCGTATGCTGCGTAATGCGCGCGGCATCAAGCAGTGGTATCAACTGCTGCTGTGGCTGAGTCGCCTCTGCCGCTGGCGAGACAAATAACCGCCGCCGCAGGTTTCACCTCTTAAGGGTTTGCCCTACAATCGCCTCACTGAAAATTAAGAGCATTTGTGTATGGCAAACCCGACTCACGCAGACGTTACCCCACACAATATTTTGCTAATCAAGCTGCGCCACCACGGCGATATGCTGCTTACTACGCCGGTTATCAACGCGCTGCGCCAGCGTTATCCCCAGGCCAATATCGACGTGCTGCTCTACAAAGAGACACGTCCGATGCTGGAAGCGCATCCGGCGATTCGCCAGCTGCACGTTATCGACCGCAAGTGGAAGCAGGAAGGAAGCTGGCGCAAACTGCGCCACGAGCGCGATCTGCTTGCCGCCGTTCGCGCCAGCCATTATGACGTCGTCATCAATCTCGCCGATCAATGGCGCAGCGCGCTGATTACCCTGTTCAGCGGCGCGCCGCTGCGTATCGGCTTTGCCTTCAATAAGCGCGACAATGCATTCTGGCGGCTCTGCCACAACGCTCTGGTGCCGACCCGCAACCATAATCAGCTTCATACGGTTGAGCAGAATATGACGGCGCTGACGCCGCTCGGCATTTCACCGCAAGGCGCGCGCGTTTCTATGCATTACAGCGCCGTCGATGGACAAAAAGTCGAAGCGCTGCTGACTGAACAGGGTGTTGATGCCGCTTTTATTGTCGTACAGCCCACCTCGCGCTGGAATTTTAAGTGCTGGGAAGAGGAGAAGGTCGCCGCGACTATCGACCAGCTGGCGCAGGCGAACTGCAAAGTGGTGCTGACCGCCGCGCCCGACAAGCATGAAATGGAGATGATCGCGCGCATCCAGGCGCTCTGCACGACGCCGAATCTGGTATCCCTGGCGGGCCAGCTCACGCTGCCGCAGCTGGCGGCGCTGATTGACCGCGCCCGGCTTTTTATCGGCGTGGACTCCGCGCCGATGCATATGGCCGCCGCGCTCGACACGCCCTGCATCGCGCTGTTCGGCCCGACCAAGCTTCAGTTCTGGCGACCCTGGGGCGAGCATAACCACGTCATCTGGGCGGGCGATTACGGCCCGCTGCCCGATCCCGACGCCATCGATACTAATACCCGCCAGCGTTATCTCAGCGCCATTCCGGTCGACGATGTGGTCGAGGCGGCAAGGACGTACTTACATGACTAAATTACGCCTGGCGATCGTCCGGCAAAAATACCGTCCCGACGGCGGCGCCGAACGTTTTATCTCACGCGCGCTCGAAGCGCTCGGCAGCGAGCAGCTGGATCTCAATATCATCACGCGCAGCTGGCAGGGCACGCCCAACCCCGACTGGCGTCTGCATATCTGCAATCCGCCCAAGCTGGGCCGTATTTCGCGCGAGCGCGGCTTTGCGCGCGCAGCGCGCGCCTGCTGGGAAAAAGAGCGGTTCGATATCGTTCAGAGCCACGAGCGCATCGCGGGCTGCGATATTTTTCGCGCCGGCGACGGCGTGCATCGCGTCTGGCTGGAGCAGCGGGCGCGCATCGTCTCGCCGTGGCAGCGTATGAGCACCGCGCTCAGCCCCTATCATCGCTATGTGCTACGCGCGGAAGCGGAAATGTTTAACGCTTCCTCTCTGAAAGCGGTGATCTGCAACTCCGAGATGGTCAAGCGCGACATCCTGCGCTGCTTTTCACTGAGCGCGGAGAAAATCCATGTTATCCATAACGCTATTGATGCCCAACGCTTCCAGCCCGCCAGCGAGGCGAGCCGCCATGCCACACGTCAGCAGCTGCAGCTGCCAGACAGCGCCACTGTACTGATCTACGTCGGCTCCGGCTTCGAGCGTAAAGGGTTGAAGGCGGCAATTGAGGCGCTGGCGAACAGCGACCGCTACCTGATCGTAGTCGGACAGGACAAGCAGCTGTCGCGCTATCAGCAGCTGGCGAATCAGCTGAACTGTCTCGACCGACTGCGCTTTGTCGGCGTGCAGCAGGATGTGCAGCCCTTTTACCACGCTGCCGACGGGCTGCTGTTGCCGACGCTCTACGATCCTTTCCCCAATGTCGTGCTGGAGGCGATGGCCTGCGGCCTGCCGGTGATCACCAGCACCGGCTGCGGCGGCGCGGAATTTATTACCGCTGGTCAGGAAGGCTTCGTTTGCGATGCGTTAGATATCAACGCGTTGAATCAGGCTATTATGGCGATACCAGCCCTTTCGGCTGATTCGCGTCTGGGCGAAGCCGCAAGGCGCAGAATTGAGCCCTACGGACCTCAACGTCTTGCGCAGTCGCTGACTTCGCTTTATCAGCAGGTTCTGTCGCGTCGCTGACAAAGTGATGAGCGTATTTAGGCTTTCTGATAACATAGATTGATTTATGTGAAATTTTTTCTGCCAGGCTGTCGAAACGATAACTATGACAACCCTCTATACCGTTCTGCTCTACCTTATTCAGCCGCTCATCTGGCTGCGCCTCTGGCTGCGCGGCCGTAAAGCGCCGGCGTACCGTAAACGCTGGGCAGAGCGCTACGGCTACTGCACGGGAAAAGTGGAGCCGGACGGCATTGTTCTGCACTCGGTTTCCGTCGGTGAAACCCTGGCGGCGATTCCGTTAGTGCGCGCGCTACGCCATCGCTATCCCACCCTGCCGATTACCGTGACCACCATGACGCCGACCGGCTCTGAGCGGGCGCAGTCGGCGTTTGGCAAAGATGTGCATCACGTTTATCTGCCTTACGATCTGCCGGGTGCCATTAATCGTTTCCTCGACACGGTCAATCCGCGTCTGGTGATCATCATGGAAACCGAGCTGTGGCCCAACATTATCCGTATCCTGCATCAGCGTCAGATTCCGCTGGTGATCGCCAATGCCCGGCTGTCGGAACGTTCTTCTAAAGGTTATCGCAAGCTGGGCGGCTTTATGCGCGACCTGTTGCAGCGCATCACCCTTATCGCCGCACAGAATGCGGAAGATGGCGATCGCTTTCTGGCGCTGGGCCTGAAACGCTCGCAGCTGGCGGTCACCGGCAGCCTGAAATTCGATATTTCCGTCACGCCTGAGCTGGCCGCCAGAGCAATTACGCTGCGTCGTCAGTGGGCGCCGCGCCGTCCGGTCTGGATCGCCACCAGCACCCATGAAGGGGAAGAGGCGATTGTGCTCGATGCGCATCGTCGTCTGCTGCAGACTTTTCCCGACCTGCTGCTAATTCTGGTGCCTCGCCATCCGGAGCGCTTCAGCGACGCGCGCGATCTGACGCAAAAACGCAACTTCAGCTTTATCCTGCGCAGCAGCGGCGAAATCCCCTCCGGCTCGACGCAGGTTGTTATCGGCGACACCATGGGCGAACTGATGCTGCTCTACGGCATCGCCGATCTCGCCTTTGTCGGCGGCAGCCTGGTAGAGCGCGGCGGACACAATCCGCTGGAGCCTGCCGCGCACGCCATTCCGGTGCTGATGGGGCCGCATACCTGGAACTTCAAAGATATCTGCAGCAAGCTGCAGCAGGCGCAGGGCCTGATTACCGTGACCGACGTTGTGTCGCTGGAGAAAGAGGTGACCAATCTGCTTCAGGATGAGGATTACCGACTCTACTACGGTCGTCACGCGGTCGAGGTGCTGCACCAGAACCAGGGCGCATTGCAGCGTCTGCTACAGTTACTCGAACCTCATTTACCGCCACGGGCCCACTGATGACCGCTCGCCAACGTCTTTCTGTGGTAATGATCGCCAAAAATGAAGCGGCGCTGCTGCCCGACTGTCTCGCCTCGGTCAGCTGGGCGGATGAAATTATCCTGCTGGACTCCGGCAGCAGCGATGAGACCGCCGAGATTGCCCGCCAGGCTGGCGCAAAGGTCTATCATGCCGAGGCGTGGGCCGGTTTCGGCAAACAGCGCCAGCGCGCGCAGCGCTACGCCAGCGGCGATATGATTCTGATGATCGATGCCGACGAGCGCGTTACGCCGACACTGCGCGCCAGTATTGAGGCGGTGCTAACGCAGCCACCCTCGGCTACCGTCTACAGCCTGAACCGCAGCAACCTTTTTCTCGGCCGCTTTATGCGCCACAGCGGCTGGTATCCGGATCGCGTGATGCGCCTCTATCCGCGCGTGCTGAACTATAACGACAACCTGGTGCATGAATCGCTGGAAACGCAGGGTGCGCCGGTCGTCCGGCTGCAGGGCGATCTGCAGCATCTGACCTGTCGTGACCTTATTATTTTCCAGCAAAAGCAGCTGGCCTACGCCGCAGCCTGGGCGCAGGAGCGTCACCAGCGCGGCAAGCGCTGCGGCCTCTTCTCGATATTTACCCATACGCTAGGCGCTTTTATGAAGACGCTGCTGCTGCGCGCAGGCTTCCTCGACGGCAAACAGGGATGGATTCTGGCCGTGGTCAATGCACAGTACACTTTCAATAAATATTCCGCGCTGTGGGCGCTGAATCATGCCGCAGATAAAGGCCGTCTATGAGCACTAAAGCGATTTATCCCGGAACCTTCGATCCCGTTACGCTCGGCCATCTTGATATCGTGACGCGCGCCGCGCAGATGTTTAATCAGGTAGTTATGGCGGTCGCCGCCAGTCCGAGCAAGAAGCCGATGTTTACTCTGGAAGAGCGCGTCGATCTGGCACGCAGCATGGTGGCGCATCTGCCAAACGTCGAGGTAGTGGGATTTAGCGATCTGATGGCGAACTTCGCCCGGTCGCAGCAGGCCAACGTACTGGTGCGCGGCCTGCGTGCGGTGTCCGACTTTGAATATGAGATGCAGCTCGCCCATATGAATCGCCATTTGCTGCCGACGCTGGAGAGCGTGTTCCTGATGCCGACCGAAGGCTTCTCTTTTATCTCTTCTTCACTGGTAAAAGAGGTAGCGCGCCACGGTGGCGACGTGAGCGCCTTTCTGCCGCCGCATGTGCTCCAGGCGCTGCTGGCGAAGCTGGCCTGATTAACGCTGGCAGTTGGGGCACCAGAAGGTGCTGCGCTGCCCGTGCTTACCGCTGACAATCGGCGTGCCGCAGGCGCGGCAGGGTTCGCCAGCGCGTCCATAAACCTGCAGCTCCTGAGCAAAATAGCCTGGCTTGCCGTCGCTCTGTAAGAAGTCGCGCAGCGTCGTACCGCCCTGCTCTATGGAACGTAGCAGTACGGCCTTAATGGTCGCGGCCAGACGCTGCGCCTCTTCATCGCTCAGGCTCATTGCCGGACGATCGGGCAGGATCCCGGCAGTGAACAGCGATTCGCTGGCGTAGATATTACCGACGCCGACGACCACTTTATTATCCATTAGCCACTGCTTTACCGCCGTGCGCTTGCCGCGCGACTTTTGATAGAGATAGTCGCCGCTAAAGGCGTCGCTGAGCGGTTCAGGCCCCAGATGCGCCAGCACGTTGCTCCCTTCAGGATCGGTGCTCCACAGCCAGGCGCCAAAGCGGCGCGGATCGGTGTAGCGCAGCACTTTGCCGTTGCTCATCACTAAATCGACATGGTCATGCTTCGCGGCGGGCTGCTCTTCCGGCAGCACGCGCAAACTGCCGGACATGCCAAGATGGATGATGATCCAGCCGTGGGGCAGCTCCAGCAGCAAATATTTGGCGCGGCGCTGCACGCTCAGCACAGGCTGGTCGCTGAGCGCATGGATCTCCTGCGACACCGGCCAGCGCAGACGCGAATTACGCACCACCGCATGTAGAATTTTTTCGCCCACCAGATGCGGTTCTATGCCGCGTCGGCTGGTTTCGACCTCGGGTAATTCCGGCATGTTCTCTCCTCAAAAAGCGGCAAAAACAAAAAACCCGGCCGAAGCCGGGTTTTTCACAGAACACCAAAATTATTTAATTTTGGCTTCTTTGTAGATCACGTGCTGACGTACAACCGGATCGAACTTTTTCAGTTCCAGCTTCTCAGGTTTAGTACGTTTGTTCTTCGTGGTGGTATAGAAGTGACCTGTACCAGCAGAGGAAACCAGCTTGATCTTCTCACGAATACCTTTAGCCATGATTCAGTTCCTTAGTACTTCTCACCACGGGCGCGGATTTCGGCCAGAACCGTATCGATGCCCTTTTTATCAATAACACGCATACCTTTAGCAGATACACGCAGAGTAACGAAGCGCTTCTCGCTCTCAACCCAGAAACGGTGTGAGTGCAGGTTCGGAAGGAAACGGCGTTTCGTCGCGTTCATTGCGTGGGAACGGTTGTTACCGGTCACCGGACGCTTTCCAGTTACCTGGCAGACTCGTGACATGTCTATTCTCCAAAAATCAAATCAGCTCGAGCTTTAAAAACTAGGTCTTGGCCGCCTCGTCAGGCTCATAGCCCGCCAGGCGAGTTCCATGTGAACCCGCTAAGCTGGCCCAAACGCCAAACCCGAGATTCTCAAAGGTGGCGTAGTATACGCCGCTCAGCGCAAGTGCTCAAGTCCCGAACAGATAAAGATCCCTGAAGATCGTGCAAAAACCCGCCATCTGCACCTGGCAAGGGAGGCTTTTTACAGCCAGCCGCGCTCCGCAAAAGAGACATATTCGCCGTGACCAATCACCAGATGATCGAGCAGACGTATATTAAGCAGGGCGCAGGCCGCGCTTACTTTGTGCGTAATATGGCGATCGGCGCGGCTGGGTTCCGCCATTCCGGAGGGATGATTATGCGCCAGAATAATCGCCGCCGCGTTAAGCTTCAGCGCCTCGCGCACGATTTCACGCGGATGCACCTCGACGCTGTTAATGGATCCCATAAATATTTTCTGCGCCTGCAAGACACGGTGCTGATTATCAAGAAACAGCGCCATAAAAATCTCCCGCTCCTGATGCGCCAGCACGCCCTGCAGATAATGTCGCGTCACCTGCGGGTTCGCCATCACATCTTCCCGCGCCATCTGGCTGGCGAAAAAGCGCCGCGCCAGTTCAGCGATAGCATGCAGCTGCGCCAGTTTCGCAGCGCCGACGCCTTTTATCTCGTCAAACTCCGCCGGCCCGGCGGTCATAATGTGATAAAGCGAACCGAACCGCTGCAGCATTTGCTGCGCCAGCGTCATGACATTCGCACCGACCGTCCCTGTGCGAAGAAAGATCGCCAGCAGTTCGACGTCGCTTAACGCCTCTGCACCCATCAACCGCAACTTTTCCCGTGGTGTCATATTGTCCATAAATGCCTCCTGCCGTTGACGACATCATGGTTAAATACTGTATACTTAACCAGTAACTTATGCCGAATTTACGAGGCGGCTCGCAAACGCAGGAGGTGAAAAGGTGCGGGGTCGGTTTTATGATACAGTCCTGCCACCCAGCCGCGCCTGACGCGGCTTCCAGCGAAACGAGGCCTACAGCATGATGGGATTAGCCGGAAAAAAAATTCTGCTTGGCGTAAGCGGCGGCATCGCCGCGTATAAAACGCCCGAGCTGGTGCGCCGCCTGCGCGATCGCGGCGCTGAGGTGCGCGTGATGATGACGCCCGCCGCCAAAGCCTTTATTACGCCGCTCAGCCTGCAGGCCGTTTCCGGCCATGCGGTATTCGAAGACCTGCTCGATCCTGCTGCCGAAGCGGCGATGGGCCATATCGAACTGGCGAAATGGGCGGATCTGGTGGTGCTGGCGCCAGCGTCAGCCGACCTTATCGCTCGTCTGAACGCGGGCATGGCTAACGACCTGGTGACGACCGCTTGTCTCGCCACCGCCGCCCCCGTTGCCGTGGTGCCGGCGATGAACCAGCAAATGTATCGCGCCGCCGTCACCCAGCATAACCTGCAGCAGCTTGAAGCGCGCGGCCTGCTGATTTGGGGACCCGACAGCGGCAGCCAGGCGTGCGGCGATGTAGGGCCAGGACGCATGCTCGATCCGCTGGCCATTGTCGACTACGCGGCGCAATGGGCGTCGTCAGTCAACGATCTGCAACATCTCAACATTATGATTACCGCCGGTCCGACGCGCGAAGCGCTCGACCCGGTGCGCTACATCAGCAACCACAGCTCCGGCAAGATGGGTTTCGCCATCGCCGCCGCCGCCGCCAGTCGTGGCGCCAGCGTGACGCTGGTGACCGGTCCGGTAACCCTGCCGACGCCGCCTGCGGTAAAGCGCATTGACGTCACGTCGGCACTGGAAATGGAAGCTGCTGTGATGGCTGAAGCGGCGCAACAGCAGATTTTTATCGCCAGCGCCGCCGTAGCGGATTACCGCGCCGCGACCATTGCGGCGGAAAAGATGAAAAAACAGGGCGGCGAAGACGATACCGTCACGCTCCAGCTGGTGAAAAACCCGGATATCGTGGCGGGCGTCGCCGCGATGCAGCAGGGCCGACCTTATGTGGTTGGATTTGCCGCTGAAACCCAGAATGTGGAAGAATACGCACGACAAAAGCGGGTAAGAAAAAATCTGGACCTGATCTGCGCCAATGACGTGGCGAAAGCCGGACAGGGATTTAACAGCGATACTAACGCGCTCCACCTTTTTTGGCAGGAGGGAGAAAAACGCTTGCCGCTCAGCGATAAGACGCTCCTTGGCCAACATTTATTAGACGAGATTGTCCGCCTTTATGATGAAAAAAATCGACGTAAAGATTCTTGATGCGCGCGTGGGCGCAGAGTTTCCGCTGCCTACGTATGCCACCTCCGGCTCGGCCGGGCTTGATTTACGCGCCTGTCTGGACAGCGCGCTGGAAATCGCACCCGGCATGACTACGCTGGTGCCGACTGGCCTCGCGATCCACATCGGCGATCCCAGCCTGGCGGCGGTTATCCTGCCGCGCTCCGGTCTTGGCCATAAGCACGGCATCGTGCTGGGCAATCTGGTCGGCCTGATCGACTCCGACTATCAGGGCCAGCTGATGGTATCGGTGTGGAACCGCGGCCAGCAGAGCTTTACGCTGCAGCCAGGGGATCGCCTTGCGCAACTGGTCTTTGTACCGGTGGTGCAGGCGGAGTTCAACCTGGTGGAGGATTTTGACGCCAGCGCCCGCGGGGACGGCGGTTTCGGCCATTCAGGTCGCCAGTAACGCCCATTTTTTCTTAACCATCTGTTTATTTCTTATCAGCCTTAAGTTTCGCGCTTAGGGCTGACAGGAAGGTGTGCCTGCTTAAGGTGAATTTCAGGGGTTTTTAAGGTCATGGCAGAAAAAAAACTCGCCAAACGGAACCGTCGCGAAGAAATTTTGCAGGCGTTGGCGCAAATGCTGGAGTCCAGTGACGGTAGCCAGCGCATCACCACCGCCAAGCTGGCGGCAAACGTCGGCGTTTCTGAAGCGGCGCTCTATCGCCACTTTCCCAGCAAAACGCGCATGTTCGACAGCCTGATTGAGTTTATTGAAGACAGTCTGATTACCCGCATCAATCTGATCCTGAAAGATGAAAAAGAGACGATGGCGCGTCTGCGTCTTATCGTGCAATTGATTCTTGGCTTTGGTGAGCGTAATCCGGGGCTGACCCGTATTCTGACTGGCCACGCGCTGATGTTTGAGCAGGATCGCCTGCAGGGGCGTATCAACCAGCTGTTTGAGCGTATTGAAGCGCAGCTGCGTCAGGTGATGCGCGAGCGCAGAATGCGTGAAGGCGAAGGGTTTGAAACGGATGAGGCGCTGCTGGCGAGCCAGCTACTGGCTTTTTGCGAAGGCATACTGTCGCGTTATGTACGCTCTGAATTCCGTTTTCGCCCTACCGCCGATTTTGATATTCGCTGGCCGCTGCTGGCCGCACAGCTGGTGTAGTTCGCCTGCTGCTCGCATTAGCCGGGCTGGGTTCCCTTTCCCGATCGGGGGAAAGGGAATGTCACAGCGTTAAATGCCGTACTCTTTCTGGTAGGCGCGCACCTTCGCCAGATGATCGGCCATTTCCGGCCTCTCTTCCAGATAGCTAATCAGATCTGCCAGGGTGATGATGGCGGTGACCTGACATTTGTAGTCGCGCTCAACCTCCTGAATCGCTGAAATATCACCGCGCCCGCGCTCCTGCCGATCGAGAGAAATCAGCACGCCCGCCAGCGTAGCGTTATGCGCGTTGATAATATCCATCGATTCACGGATCGCAGTGCCGGCGGTGATTACGTCATCCACCAGCATGACGCGCCCCGCCAGAGGACTGCCTACCAGCAGGCCGCCTTCGCCATGATCTTTCGCCTCTTTGCGGTTGAAGCAGTAAGGCACGTCGCGATCATGGTGGTCGGCCAGCGCCACAGCGGTTGTCGTGGCGATGGGGATACCTTTATAGGCGGGGCCGAACAGCAGATCGAAATCGACGCCGCCATCGACTAACGCCTGCGCGTAGAAACGGCCCAGCAGCGCCAGATCGCGGCCGCTGTTAAACAGGCCAGCATTGAAAAAATAGGGGCTTTTACGGCCAGACTTCAGGGTAAACTCGCCGAACTTCAGCACCTGCTTGTTCAGGGCGAATTCAATAAACTGACGCTGCCAGGCTTTCATCTCTCACTCCTCTCACAAAAAAAAGGCGACTCTCTGGTCGCCTGTTAAATCAGTTGTTCAGCGCCGCTTTCTGCGCCTGAATCAGTTCCTCAATGCCGCCGCGCGCCAGCGCGAGCAGCGACAGAAGCTCCTCATGGCTGAACGGCTCGCCTTCCGCCGTGCCCTGCACTTCAATCATGCGGCCATCTTCCAGCATCACGACGTTCATGTCGGTTTCGGCAGCGGAATCTTCCACATACTCCAGATCGCAGCGTGCTTCGCCCTCGACGATGCCGACGGAGATCGCCGCCACCATGCCTTTCATCGGGTTGGCTTTCAGCTTGCCGTCCGCCACCAGCTTATTCAGCGCATCGGCCAGTGCCACGCAGGCACCGGTAATCGATGCGGTACGCGTGCCGCCGTCAGCCTGGATCACGTCGCAATCGAGCGTGATGGTAAATTCGCCCAGCGCTTTGAGATCGACCGCCGCGCGCAGCGAGCGGGCAATCAGGCGCTGGATCTCCAGCGTACGTCCGCCCTGTTTGCCTTTTGCCGCCTCACGCGCCATACGGCTATGCGTGGAACGCGGCAGCATGCCATATTCAGCGGTAACCCAGCCCTGCCCCTGTCCTTTCAGGAAACGCGGGACACTCTCTTCCACGGTAGCAGTGCAAAGCACTTTGGTTTCGCCGAACTCCACCAAAACTGAGCCCTCGGCATGTTTGGTATAGTTTCGGGTCAGGGTGACGGGACGCACCTGTTGTGCGCTTCGGCCTGCTGGACGCATGGTAATCTCCGGCTGAAATGAATTGGCTGCGCATTATACGGACTTCCTCGTCGCCTGTCTTGCTGACGGGATTTCACAGCGGCAGATGAATTTCCGCACGGTCTGTGGCTAAATGCGCCTTCCTCACTCACTGAAAATAAAAAGTATGACCTCAATTCTTCATTTCCTGCTGGCGCTGGCGGTGATTTTCGCCCTTGCGCTACTGGTCAGTCATGACCGCAAACAGATACGCCTGCGTTATATCGTGCAGCTGATCGTAGTAGAAGCCGCACTGGGCTGGTTTTTCCTGCACTCCGCCAGTGGACAGGGGGCAGTCAGCGCCTTCAGCGGCTTTTTTGAGAAGCTGCTGACCTTTGCCGCGCAGGGCACCGACTTCGTGTTTGGCAATATGAGCAAGCAAGGGCTGGCCTTTATCTTCCTCGGCGTGCTCTGCCCTATCATATTTATCTCGGCACTGATCGGCATCCTGCAACACTGGCGCATTCTGCCGCTGCTGATTCGGCTGGTGGGCACGCTGCTGTCGAAAGTAAACGGCATGGGTAAGCTTGAGTCATTCAATGCGGTCAGTACCCTGATCCTCGGCCAGTCAGAGAACTTTATCGCCTATAAGGGCATTCTGGGCGATATCCCGCCGAAGCGCCTCTACACCATGGCCGCCACAGCGATGTCCACCGTGTCGCTCTCTATTGTCGGCGCCTATATGACGATGATCGCGCCTAAATATGTGGTCGCCGCGCTGCTGCTCAATATGTTCAGCACCTTTATTATTCTCTCCATTATCAACCCCGGCAAAGCGCAGGATGAACAGGCGATCCAGCTCGACAAGCTGCATGAAGAGCAAAGTTTTTTTGAGATGCTCGGCGAGTACATTCTGGCGGGTTTCAAGGTTGCGATGATTATTCTGGCGATGCTGATCGGCTTTATCGCGCTGATAGCCGCGGTTAATGCGCTCTTCAGCGCGCTGTTCGGCTACAGTTTTCAGCAGGTTCTTGGCTATGTCTTCTATCCTTTTGCCTGGCTGATCGGCATCCCTGCCGTGGATGCGCTGCAGGCGGCCAGCATTATGGCGACCAAGCTGGTCGCAAATGAGTTCGTGGCGATGATTGAGCTGCAAAAGGTAGCGGCAGGCATGACGCCGCGCGGTCTGGGCATTCTTTCCGTGTTTTTGGTGTCGTTCGCCAACGTCGCCTCTATCGGCATCGTGGCCGGGGCGATCAAAGGACTGAATGAACAACAGGGCAATGTAGTGTCCCGTTTCGGCTGGAAGCTGGTTTATGGCTCAACGCTGGTGAGTCTGCTGTCGGCAGCGTTTGCCGGCCTGTTTATCTGATCTCTGCGGCGGCCTTACTGCCGCCGTTTTTGCTCAGAACCCAACGCATACTGGCGCATCAACGCGCATCACCGACTCCTGACCGAAGCGCTGCTTGTAAATCGTGCGCAGCGCTTCGATATCGCTGTTTACGCCGTTTTCCGCCCCATGAATAAGCAGTAGCGCCTTGCTCGGCTCGCGCGCCAGCTTTCCGCTTTTCTCCAGCCATTGGCCGCTGGCGTCGTAAACGCTCAGGCCTGCTTTGAAGCGCGGCGTCACCTCTTTATCCAGAAAAAGCTGCCAGTCGGAGCGGCTCACCATACCGCCCTGCGGTTTGCTGAGGCCGAACCACAGCGTAGTCTGCATCATCATCTCGCCACCTGCGCATACGGCAACAGGTTTAGTCGGCGGCGCAGGCGGGCGCGGCGCCTGGCAACCGGCCAGCAACGCGGCCAGCGCCATGGAAAGGGCAACAGAGCGGAACATTGGCGTTATCCTTAATCAAAACGATCAGCGGCCATCATAAGTGTCTGTCCGCAAAAGCGGAAATGTTTCGTTATTCGCATGCACTTGCGCTTATGCCTGTTAGCGCGCGGCGGGTATCGCTATACTTGCTGCATAATTTCTGACAAAGAGTAGCCGATTATGATCCGCAGTATGACCGCTTACGCCCGCCGCGAAGCCAAAGGCACCTGGGGCAGCGCCGCCTGGGAACTCCGCTCCGTTAACCAGCGTTATCTTGAAACTTATATCCGTCTGCCGGAGCAGTTTCGCAGTCTGGAGCCGGTTATTCGCGAACGTATTCGCCAACGCCTGACGCGCGGCAAAATCGAGTGCAACCTGCGCTTTGACGCCGATCCCGGCGCCCAGAGCGAGCTGATGCTGAACGAAACCCTGGCGAAGCAGCTGGTGCAGGCCGCTAACTGGGTGAAGATGCAGAGTGACGAAGGCGCCATCAATCCGATGGAAATTTTGCGCTGGCCTGGCGTGATGTCTGCACAGGAACAGGATCTGGATGCGATTAATGCCCAGCTGCTGAGCGCGCTGGACGGCGCGCTGGATGACTTTATCGTGGCGCGCGAAAGCGAAGGCGCCGCGCTGAAGGCGATGATCGAACAGCGTCTCGACGGTGTGAAGCAGGAAGTGGCGAAAGTGCGTACCCAGATGCCTGAGATCCTGAAATGGCAGCGCGAACGTCTGGTCGCGAAGCTGGAAGAAGCGGAAGTACAGCTGGAAAACAACCGTCTCGAGCAGGAACTGGTGATGATGGCGCAGCGTATCGACGTCGCGGAAGAGCTGGATCGCCTTGAAGCCCATGTTAAAGAGACCTATAACATCTTGGGTAAAAAAGAGGCTGTCGGTCGCCGCCTCGACTTTATGATGCAGGAGTTCAACCGCGAGTCGAACACGCTGGGTTCGAAGTCAATTAATGCGGACGTCACCGCATCGGCGATTGAACTGAAGGTGCTTATTGAGCAAATGCGCGAGCAGATTCAAAACATCGAGTAACGACGCAGTAACTGCAAACGGCTCGCCTCGCGCGAGCTTTTCACCACTTTTCCATGCTGTCCTGCGTAAATTCTGCGTAAATAACCATAAGCATTCATTTCCGGACCGCTCTAAAATTTAGTGCGTTTGTTGCCTGCTATCACTTTAGTTGTTTTTTAACCTACTGTTTCAAAAAAGGATTTTATTATCCCTGTCATCTCTTCCCGCTTTAATGCCTCATTCGATGAAACATCCATCTCCATATGATTCTGTTGTTTCGCTTTCTTTAGCGGCACTTTTTGCTAATGTGCCGGTCCGATTGACTACAAGCTGTAGCGCCTGGGGAACTTATGGAAGTGCTTCTTTATGCGATACATACATTTCATCACATAAAGGTGCGCTATGAAAAAGACCGGAGCTTTTTGCCGTTCCATGCTGCATCCACGCTACTGGGTTACCTGGCTAGGTCTGGGCATTCTGTGGCTGCTGGTTCAGCTTCCTTATCCTCTTTTAATGCGTCTTGGCGCTAATGCCGGTACGCTTTCTCGTCATTTTCTAAAACGTCGTGAGCGCATTACGCGACGCAATATCGAACTCTGCTTTCCCGGCATTGCTGAGAATGATATTGAGCGCATGATTGCAGGTAACTTCGCTTCGCTGGGTATGGCGCTGGCAGAAACCGGCATCGCCTGGTTCTGGTCCGATCGCGCGGTAAGAAAACTGTTTGAAGTGTCAGGCCTGCAGCATTTGCAGTCCGCCATGGAGCAGAAGCGCGGCGTGATGGTGATCGGCGTGCACTTTATGTCGCTGGAGCTGGGCGGTCGTATCAGTGGTTTGTGCCAGCCGATGATGGCGATGTACCGTCCGCATAACAACCGGGCGATGGAGTGGGCGCAGACGAAAGGCCGTATGCGATCCAATAAGGCGATGATCGATCGGCGCGATCTGCGCGGTATGGTTCATGCGCTGAAGAAAGGCGAGTCGGTATGGTTTGCGCCGGACCAGGATTATGGCCCGAAAGGCAGCGTATTCGCCCCACTGTTTGCCGTTGAGAAAGCAGCGACCACGAATGGCACATTCGTTCTTTCGCGCCTCGCAAATCCGGCGATGTTAACCATCGCGCTGATCCGCAATCCAGATAACTACGGCTACCAGCTGATTATTGATCCGGCACTGGAGAACTATCCTCATACTGATGAGGCCGCTGCTGCCGCCTATATGAATAAAGTTATCGAAAGCCAGATCCTGCGGGCGCCAGAGCAGTATCTGTGGCTGCATCGTCGCTTCAAAACCCGCCCGCCAGGCGAAGCCTCGCTCTACGTTTAATCCACACCGCATCATGAGCGATCATGGTGCGGTTTTTAGCATTGTGCGGCTGGCATCCGGCCGCCGATTGCTGAATGATGGGGTTTCATCTGTTTGTGCAGGAACCTCGTATGGATATGAATCAACGCTGGCAACGTCCTCTGCCTGACGACCGTCTTACGCCCTACATTGAGATCGACGCCGAAAGGCTGGAAAAGAATCTGCAGGCGATGCAGGAGAAAGCCAGCCGCGCAGGCGTCACGCTGCGCCCTCATATCAAAACGCATAAAAGCCTCTATATCGCTCGTCGTCAGCGTGCGCTGGGCGCGTGCGGCATTACCGTTTCTAAGCCGAGCGAAGGGGAAGTCTTTATCCGCGGCGGTGAACGCGACATCTTGCTGGCTTATCCGGTTATCCGTGCCGAAAGCATAGCGGCACTGCTGAAACGGGCGGCGGAGCACCAGGCGAAAGTGACGCTGATTGTCGATACGCCGCATGGCGTAGCCGCTATCGCTGAAGCGCAACGCCAGCAACCGGATGCCGACATCGCAGTAGCGATTAAGGTAGATGTCGGGCTGCACCGTATCGGCATCGATCCGCATCGGGACGACGCGGCCGCCCTGGCGCAGGCTATTCAGGCGGCGCAGCTGCGTTTCGCTGGGCTGGTGTCGCACGCCGGGCACGCCTATGGCGCCGGGAATCGTGATGCCATTGCTGCGATCGCTCAGGAAGAAGCGCGGCTGATGCAGCATGTGCAAAACCAGCTGCGAGAAGCGGGGTTCGCCGATTGTTCTGTTTCCGTTGGCGCCACGCCTACGGCGCTGGCCGCGCCAGTGGCAATCGGAACCGATGAGATCCGCCCGGGAAACTATGCCCTGCTCGATCTGACTGCGTGTCGTCTCGGCCTGAGCCGCGTTGAGGAACTGGCGCTCAGCGTTATTGCCCGCGTCGTCGCGGTAAATCGCCATTTCATCATTATCGATGCCGGTTCCAAAATGCTGAGCTCGGATAAAGGGCCACACGGCACGAATGCCAGCGGGTTCGGCGTGGCCGTTGATGAAAATGGCGTTTGCTATGAGGTTGGCAAGCTGTCGGAGGAGCACGGGTTTATCCCCTGGCAGGATAGCGCGCCGAGCGTCGGCGCCCTGCTGCGTATCTACCCTAATCACAGCTGCGCGGTGATGGCGCAGTCGGACAGCTATGTGCTGCGTCACGCCGACGGTCGTGCAGAGACCCAGCCGATCGATGCGCGCGGACGTTTTCTCTGACGCTTTTACGGCAGGCCGCCAGACCTGCCAGCCTGATGAAACCCTGTCTGCGCCACACTTCTCGCCGCGCGCGATTTTCCCTCTGCGCGCAACATGCTTTAATGCCTTTTTAACCACGTTCCGGAGGTAGCATGTTGTCGTCCCAGGTTGTCAGTCAGACCATTGCGCGTAACTGGTTAGATTTGTATGAAACGATCTGGAAGCCGGAATATTTTGCGAAATGGGCTTCTGGGCTAAGCAGCAGCACGCTGGAACAGGAAGGGAGTTACTGGCGCGCCCGTGGACCTGAGGGTTCAGTGAAGATTCGCTTTACGCCGCATAATCCGTTTGGCGTGATGGATCACTGGATAGATAGCGGCTTTGGTAAAGAGATCTATATGCCGATGCGCGTAATAGCCAATGAGCAGGGCGCTGAGGTGCTTATCGTAGTTTACCGTCAGCCGCTGATGTCTGATGAGAAGTTTTCTCAGGATATTGAATGGGTAAGAAGCGATCTTGCTCGTCTCAATCGCTTGCTTACTCAGTAAATCAGGCCAAAAAGCCGTCATTCTTTAGTCATTGTTGGGCCTTACGGCTCAGAAAAGTGAAAAAAGTTCGGTGAAAATGCATAAGCACTTTCACCTTTTTCATAAGCCGTTCCTGCCTCTCACAACAGTTTCATTAAAGCCAGATAGCCGGGAAAATTCCTGGACAGCCAGCACTGCCGTTTCGCTGTAATGCCTGAAATACGTGCATTCTCTGCGTATGTACATTTTTTATTCCGCGCCTTTTCCCTTTTTACTGCACAACGATTAATAAAGCTTTACAACGGAAGTTAAAAATATTTCATGCAAAGGATGAATCCATTTATTTCTGCAGCGGCTTTATCGGAGTTTTCTGATGGTGTGAAATTAAAAAAAACGAGGTATAAATTAACCACACACACAGCAACACTTAAAATAACAACATCAGGAAATTAAAAATGGATTGCTCAACTACGGCTCTGCTGTCAGAAGAAGAACTTGTTGAGATCGCTGGCAGGATGCTGGCAGGAGAATATAAAACAATAAAAGGATTTACCCAAGACCTGGCCGCTTTTCTGTTAAGCACAGAAAAGACGGCCCTGTCCCGGGACAATAAAAATAACGGGGAAATTATTTACGTATCAGAAATCCATCGCATTGAATCAATAATAACAGGTGAAGCCTGGCGTACTACGTCTGGACTTCGCTCAGGCGAATGGCATTAATTATTTGGGTGAAATAGTCAGCTATTTCGCGCATAACACTTTATTCGGTACCTGTACCTAACGAGTATATCATGGCGATACGTGAACGAAGCTTTACTGGTGCAAAGTGGTCGATTCTCTCTTCAATTAAAGTTATCGGCATCGGTGTGCTCCAGCTCTCTTTACTGGCGCAAATTCTGCAGGCTAACGAGCTGAATCTGCTGGCTGTTGCTATTGTCGGACTGCTGATCATCGATACCCTTGCCGATCGTGGCTTTTCCAACGCCCTGATCCGCAGCGGCAGCTTGTCGGTTCGCGATCAGTCAATGCTTTACTGGGGCAATATGCTGCTGAGCCTGGTTATTTTTGCTGTACTGTTTATCGGCAGCGATCTTGTCAGCAGCTATCTGCAGCAGCCCGAACTGGCTATTATGCTGGAAATGGTCTCCGTGGTTTTTATTATTATCCCTCAGGGACAGCATTACCGCGCTATTATGCAGCGTGAAAAGCAATATACCCGTATTGCCTTTACTGAAACTATATCGGTGCTTTTTGGTCTTGGCGTCACCTTATTCACCGTCTGGCTGACGCCATCGGTACTGTGCGCCATCTGGGGTTATCTGGCCATTGCTTCCGTACGTATGCTGATCTACTGCTATTATGGCCGGGAAAGTTTTCAGCCGGAATATCGCTTTAACCTGAAAGAATACAGTCGCATTCGTGCAAGAATCGGATAATAAAAACAAGTCTGTATGGTGGGCTCTGGGCATCTGAAGAGATGCATTCGCGTGCTGGTGACAGCACGCTCTTTTCTTTTTATCCGCCCTGTATTTCTATTGCCGCAAAAAGACCGCTCTGCCTGCAAAAGCCGTACCTTTCGCACCTCTTCCTGTTAATTCCCTGAAAAAGCGCGTCGTTCAAATGGTCGCTGAAATTACGATTCGCTTTTCTTATTTTATTGTCGCAGCGGCGTTTGCCGTTTTCCCTCAACGCCAGCGTTTTTCCTCAGGCCAGCATAAGTTAAACTGATACCAAGCGATCGCCTGAGAATTTTTCAGTAGCTGATATTCCTCTAACCCCGTAGCCTTGCCGCCCACCCTCTGGAGCCAGCTATGTTATTAACCGTCCTCTATATTATCGGCATTACCGCAGAAGCCATGACAGGCGCGCTTGCCGCCGGACGACGCAAAATGGATCTGTTTGGCGTCATTATCATCGCCTCAGTGACGGCGATAGGCGGCGGCTCGGTGCGAGATATTTTGCTGGGCCATTATCCGCTGGGCTGGGTTAAGCACCCGGAATTCATCATGATCGTTGCCGCTGCGGCAGTACTTACCACCTGGCTTGCGCCGCTGATGACGCACCTGCGCAAAGTTTTCCTGGTACTGGATGCGCTGGGCCTGGTGGTCTTCTCGATTATCGGCGCCCAAGTGGCGCTGGACAGCGGCCATGCGATGATTATCGCCGCCATCGCCGCCGTGATTACCGGCGTATTTGGCGGCGTGCTGCGCGATATGTTCTGTAATCGTATCCCGCTGGTCTTTCAGAAGGAGCTCTATGCCGGTATCGCCTTCGCTTCCGGCTGGATCTATATCCTGTTGCTGAAAACCTCGCTGGCGCATGAGGCCGTCGTGATCATTACTCTGCTGTTCGGCTTTCTGGCGCGCCTGCTGGCGCTGCGCTTCCGGCTCGGTCTGCCTGTTTTCAACTACCCGCATCCGGAGCACTGACGCCGTTCGGGATGCCCTGCTCTCGCAGAAAAGCGATCAGTTTTTGCATGCGTGTATCCTGCAACATGGCGTAAATGCGCTGCGCCAGGGTTGCGCCGACGCCAGGCAACGCCTGCCACCGTTGCACGTCGCGCTGCTGCACCTCATCCCAGGTCGCGTCCGGTAAAGCGTGAAGCGCTCGCCGCGGCAGCGGTATGCCCAGCGCGCCGATCCAGCGACGCAGAGGCTGCTGTCGCGTAAGGTTGAACCGGTGCCAGAGCTGCTTTGCGCGCGTCGGGCTAATGCCTGACGTCTGCGCGATCTGTTCCGGCGTCAGCGTCAGCCAGGAAAAAAGATGCTCCATGGCGCTGCTCTCCAGCAGCCGTAGCCAGGTGCTGCGCTGCACGCCAGCGATATCCAGCACCGATTTCTGACTCAGCCAGCTTAACCGCGCCAGCAACTGCTGGCGGCAGGAAGGCGTGATGCTCAGGCAACTGAGCGGCGTGAATTGTTCAGGATCGGGTGGTTCCGGGTAGTCACGCTCCCCTACCCGCCAGATGACTCTTTCCAGACGTGGAATACCCTGTCCCGCCAGGCTGATAACGACCTGATCGCCTGCGATAACATCCCATTCCCGCCAGCGCCGTAGCGAACCGATGTTCACCCGCCGTACGATTTTGTCGTCGAGCGCGACCGGCTGAAGATTAAGCACTACAGAGATATTTCCGGTACGGCCAGTGTTGAAATCAACCGACCGTACTTCACTGTTCACGTCCGGCGGCTGGAATTTCCACGCCACCGCCCAGTCACCTTCGCCAGGCATCCAGCTTTTTCCGGCTGGCCGCATCGCCTGATGTACCACCACGCCGTCTGTGGCAAAGGGAAGCGGTGCGCTGAACCAGCGATCCCGCCAGCCTGCGACCTCTTCCTCATCATGAACAGGTTTGCTCCACGTTTGCGCCAGCCCCAGTCCCCAGGCAGCAAGCTGTTGCAGACGATCCGCCATCTCAGCGGGACCATCCGGCCAGCCCCAGATAAACAAGCCGATATCGGCCAGCAGCGGACCAGGTGTCTGGCTCATTAACGCGCCAGCGACCTGTGCCCGCGCGTTTTTACCGCCGTCGCGCGCCTGGCGATGATCGGTCATCTTCAGAAACAGCTCGCCCTGCAGTACCACTCGCGGCGCATCGCTCTCAATCCGTAACGGGATGGCAGGAATATAAGCCGCTTTTGCCAGCCATGACTCGCCGCGCAGGCCGTCGCCGCGACTAATTAATGCCGTCAGCTTTCCCGCCTCATAGACCAGCGTGACCGCTACGCCGTCGATTTTCGGTTGTACCCATAAATCCCGACGATTCTGCATCCAGTACGCCAGCGCCAGCTTATCGCGCAGCTTTTTTACGCCGGTATGCGCCACCGGATGCGCGACTCTGCCGCTGGCTGGCAGCCGGGAAGTGTAAATTGATTGCGCGGGTCTGAAGCAGCGCTGCCAGCTTTTCAGGCGCTGCAACAGCGTGTCGTAATCCGCATCGCTGATCAGACTCTTTCCGTCGCGATAGTAGGCATCATCCCAGCGTTGCAACTGCTGCTGCAGGCGGGCAATTTCATCTCCGGCGCGCGCGGGCGTCCATACCGGGCAAAGCGCGTTAGCCGAACCGACAGCCAGCAGTAACAGACTCAGCAGCAGGCGTAACTTCTCTTTCATAGCGAGCCTCCTCAACGTTTCGCCTATTGAAGCGGCGAGGAAACGACAAGGCGACAGGCAAAGCGAGAGAACGGAACTGGCTGCGCAGGAAAAGAATGCGCTTGCGGCCTGGCAAAGCCGCTTCTGCGCGCTGCGACGCAAAAGTTTTAGCGCAGCGTTATGCGCAAACGCTGCGTTAAGGCGCTAAGCCGTGTATACTGAGCAGGAAATCGACTCCGCTCTTTACTCAATTCAAGAAGACCATGGCTCAAGGCACGCTTTTTATTGTTTCCGCCCCCAGCGGCGCGGGTAAATCCAGCCTGATTCAGGCACTACTGAAGACACAACCGCTGTACGATACGCAGGTGTCTGTTTCTCATACCACCCGCGGCATGCGTCCCGGCGAAGCCCATGGCGAGCACTATTACTTCGTCTCGAAAGAAGAATTTGAAGCGATGATCGCGGAAGATGCCTTCCTCGAGCATGCGAAAGTCTTCGACAACTATTACGGCACGTCGCGTAAAGCGATTGAGCAGGTTCTCTCTACCGGCGTCGATGTGTTCCTGGATATCGACTGGCAGGGCGCGCAGCAGATCCGCGCAAAAATGCCCGCCGCACGCAGCATTTTCGTTCTGCCGCCCTCGCAGGACGAGCTGGACCGCCGCCTGCGCGGCCGCGGTCAGGACAGCGAAGAGGTGATTGCCCGCCGCATGGCACAGGCGGTCTCTGAGATGAGCCACTACGCTGAATACGACTATTTAATTATCAATGATGATTTCGATCTGGCCCTGTCGGATCTGAAGACCATTATCCGCGCTGAACGCCTGCGCATGGGTCGCCAGAAGGCGCGCCATGATGCTTTAATCAGCAAACTATTGGCAGTCTGAAGTCAGTTTCAGTATTATGCCCAGTCATTTCTTCATCTGTGGAGTAGCACACCTATGGCACGCGTAACCGTTCAGGACGCAGTAGAAAAAATTGGTAACCGTTTTGACCTGGTGTTGGTCGCTGCACGTCGTGCACGTCAGATGCAGGTAGGCGGTAAAGATCCGCTGGTTCCGGAAGAGAACGATAAAGCCACCGTTATCGCCCTGCGCGAAATCGAAGAAGGCCTGATCACTAACCAGATCCTGGACGTTCGCGATCGTCAGGAGCAGCAAGAGCAGGAAGCCGCTGAATTACAGGCCGTTACCGCTATCGCTGAAGGTCGTCGTTAACAGCAACCTGCAGGCCAACCTTGTATCTGTTTGAAAGCCTCAATCAGCTGATTGAAAAATACCTGCCGGAGGAGCAAATCAAGCGCCTCCAGCAAGCGTACCTTGTCGCACGTGATGCTCACGAGGGACAGACACGCTCCAGCGGCGAGCCTTACATTACCCATCCTGTTGCCGTCGCCTGTATCCTGGCGGAGATGAAGCTCGACCATGAAACGCTGATGGCCGCGCTGCTGCACGACGTGATCGAAGACACGCCGGCCACCTATCAGGATATGGAGCAGCTGTTCGGCAAAAGCGTGGCGGAGCTGGTAGAAGGCGTATCCAAGCTGGATAAGCTGACCTTCCGCGACAAGAAAGAGGCGCAGGCAGAGAACTTCCGCAAGATGATTATGGCGATGGTGCAGGATATCCGCGTCATTCTCATCAAGCTGGCCGACCGCACGCACAATATGCGCACGCTGGGCGCGCTGCGGCCGGACAAGCGTCGCCGCATCGCGCTGGAAACCCTGGAGATCTACAGTCCGCTGGCGCATCGCCTGGGTATCCATCACCTGAAAACCGAGCTGGAAGAGCTGGGTTTCGAGGCGCTCTACCCTAATCGCTATCGCGTGATTAAAGAGGTAGTAAAAGCGGCGCGCGGCAACCGCAAAGAGATGATTCAGAAGATCCTGGCGGAGATCGACGGGCGACTGCAGGAAGCGGGCATCCCCTGTCGCGTCAGCGGTCGTGAAAAGCATCTCTACTCTATCTACCGTAAAATGACGCTAAAAGAGCAGCGTTTTCACTCCATCATGGATATCTACGCTTTCCGCGTGATCGTGAAGGATGTGGATACCTGCTATCGCGTGCTCGGTCAGATGCACAGCCTGTACAAACCGCGTCCAGGCAGGATGAAAGATTATATCGCTATCCCCAAGGCCAACGGCTATCAGTCGCTGCACACCTCCATGATCGGGCCGCACGGCGTGCCGGTCGAGGTGCAGATCCGTACCGAAGATATGGATCAGATGGCCGAGATGGGGGTCGCCGCGCACTGGGCATACAAACAGGCGGGCGAAAGCGGCACTACCGCGCAGATTCGCGCCCAGCGCTGGCTGCAAAGCCTGCTGGAGCTGCAGCAGAGCGCGGGCAGTTCGTTTGAATTCATTGAGAGCGTGAAATCCGATCTCTTTCCTGACGAGATCTACGTCTTTACGCCGGAAGGGCGCATCGTCGAGCTGCCGGCTGGCGCGACGCCGGTCGATTTCGCCTATGCAGTGCATACCGATATCGGCCACGCCTGCGTCGGCGCGCGCGTCGATCGGCAACCCTATCCGCTGTCGCAGCCGCTTACCAGCGGCCAGACGGTAGAAATTATCACGGCGCCGGGCGCACGCCCTAACGCCGCCTGGCTTAACTTCGTCGTCAGCTCCAAAGCACGCGCCAAAATTCGTCAGCTGCTGAAAAATCTCAAGCGCGAAGACTCCGTCAATCTTGGACGCCGTCTGCTGAGCCACGCGCTCGGCGGCAGCCGAAAGCTGGCCGAGATCCCGCCTGAGAACATCAAGCAGGAGCTGGATCGTATGAAGCTGACGTCGCTGGACGACCTGCTGGCGGAGATCGGCCTCGGCAACGCCATGAGCGTTGTGGTGGCGAAGAACCTGCTGCAGTCGACCAGCGCGACGCCGCCGAGCAGCAGCAAGCGCGGCAAGCTGCCTATCAAAGGCGCTGACGGCGTTTTGATCACCTTCGCTAAATGCTGTCGTCCGATTCCTGGCGATCCCATTGTGGCGCACGTCAGTCCCGGCAAAGGGCTGGTGGTGCATCACGAATCCTGTCGTAATATTCGTGGCTACCAGAAAGAGCCGGAAAAATTTATGCCGGTGGAGTGGGATAAGGTTACCGATCAGGAATTCGTGGCTGAAATCAAGGTCGATATGTTCAACCATCAGGGCGCGCTGGCGAACCTGACGGCGGCGATCAATACCGCAGGCTCTAATATCCAGAGCCTCAATACCGAAGAGCGCGACGGCCGCGTTTATAGCGCCTTTATCCGCCTGACCGCGCGCGATCGCGTCCATCTGGCGAACATTATGCGTAAAATCCGTGTAATGCCGGACGTGATCAAAGTCCACCGTAACCGTAATTAGCGCATGAATGCCCAACGCTTTGCTCGTATTCAGGAGATGCTGGCGCTTCGCCAGCACGACCTTACCGTCTGCATGGAACAGGTGCACAAGCCGCACAACGTCTCGGCGGTGATCCGCACCGCGGATGCGGTGGGCATTCATGAAGTGCACGCCGTCTGGCCCAGCGAACGAATGCGCACCATGGTCTCCGCTTCTGCCGGCAGCAACAGCTGGGTGAAGGTAAAAACCCACCGTCATATTGCTGAGGCGGTCACGCATCTGAAAGATCGCGGCATGCAGGTGCTGGCGACCAACCTGTCGGCCAGAGCGGTCGATTTTCGCGAAATAGATTATACCCGCCCGACCTGCATTTTGATGGGTCAGGAGAAAACCGGCATAACCGCCGAAGCGCTGGCGCTGGCCGATTGCGACATCATTATTCCGATGGTCGGCATGGTGCAGTCGCTGAACGTTTCCGTGGCGTCCGCGCTGATCCTCTATGAAGCGCAACGCCAGCGGCAGAATGCCGGGCTCTATCAGCGTCAGCACAGCCTGCTGGATGAAGATGAGCAGCAGCGCCTGCTGTTCGAAGGTGGCTATCCGGTGCTGGCGCGCGTGGCGAAACAGAAAGGTCTGCCTTATCCCCATATCAACGCCAGCGGCGAAGTAGAAGCTGACGCTGAGTGGTGGGCCAGAATGCAGGCTACGGGGAAAAAGAAATGAAAGGCCGCCTGCTGGATGCCATTCCGCTCAGTACCCTGACCGGCGTCGGCGCCAGCCAGGCGGCGAAACTGGCTAAGCTCGGCCTGCATACCATTCAGGATCTGCTGCTCCATCTCCCGCTACGCTACGAAGACCGCACTCAGCTCTACGCGATTAACGATCTGCTGCCCGGCATCTGGGCTACGGTAGAGGGCGAGGTATTGCAGTCTGAGGTCACTTTTGGCCGACGCCGTATGCTGGTGTGTCAGATCAGCGATGGCAGCGGCGTCCTGACCATGCGTTTCTTCAACTTCAACGCAGGTATGAAGAACAGCCTTGCGCCGGGTCGCCGCGTTACCGCCTATGGCGAAATCAAGCGCGGCCAGCGCGGCCCAGAGATTATTCACCCCGAATATCGCGTACAGGGCGAACAGAGCCCGGTAACCCTCGAAGAGACCTTAACGCCGGTCTATCCCACCACCGAAGGCATTCGTCAGGCCACGCTGCGCAGCCTTACCGATCAGGCGTTAACGCTGCTGGAGAGCGTGCCGATCGCCGAGCTGCTGCCGCAGGAGCTGGCGCAGGGATTGATTAGCCTGCCGGAGGCGCTGCGCACGCTGCATCGCCCACCGCCCGATCTGCGTCTGAGCGAACTGGAGCACGGCCGTCATCCGGCGCAGCGTCGTCTGATTCTGGAAGAGCTGCTGGCGCACAATCTCAGTATGCTGGCGGTGCGCGCTGGGGCGCAGCGCTATTACGCGCTGCCGATGACGCCGCGCCATACGCTGAGCGACAAACTGCTGGCGGCGCTGCCCTTCTCCCCAACCAACGCGCAAAAACGCGTGGTGCAGGAAATAGAGCGCGACCTGGCGAATGATTTTCCGATGATGCGCCTGGTACAGGGCGACGTCGGATCCGGTAAAACCCTGGTCGCAGCACTGGCGGCGCTGGATGTTATTGCGCACGGCAAACAGGTGGCACTGATGGCGCCTACCGAGCTGCTGGCAGAACAGCACGCGAACAACTTCCGCAGCTGGTTCGCGCCGCTCGGGATTGAAGTTGGCTGGCTGGCCGGCAAGCAGAAAGGCAAAGCGCGTCAGGCGCAGCAGGAGGCGATCGCCAGCGGCCAGGTGGCAATGGTGGTCGGCACGCACGCGCTGTTCCAGGAGCAGGTGCAGTTCAAAGGCCTGGCGCTGGTAATAATCGACGAGCAGCACCGCTTCGGCGTGCACCAGCGGCTGGCGCTGTGGGAGAAGGGCGAAGAGCAGGGCTTCCATCCGCATCAGCTGATTATGACCGCTACGCCGATCCCGCGTACCCTGGCGATGACCGCTTACGCCGATCTCGATACGTCGACCATTGACGAACTGCCACCAGGCCGTACGCCGGTCACCACCGTGGCGATCCCTGACAGCCGCCGCGACGACATTATCGCCCGCGTGCGGCATGCCTGCCAGGAGGGCCGCCAGGCTTACTGGGTCTGCACGCTGATCGAAGAATCTGAGCTGCTGGAAGCGCAGGCGGCGGAAGCGAGCTGGGAAGCCTTAAAAGCTGCGCTGCCCGATCTGAATATCGGCCTGGTGCATGGTCGCATGAAGCCTGCGGAGAAGCAGGCGGTAATGGCGGCCTTTAAAGCCAATGAGATGCAGCTGCTGGTAGCCACGACGGTGATTGAGGTCGGCGTCGACGTCCCCAACGCCAGCCTGATGATTATCGAAAACCCGGAACGCCTGGGTCTGGCGCAGCTGCATCAGCTGCGCGGACGCGTCGGGCGCGGCGCGGTTGCCTCGCACTGCGTCCTGCTCTACAAGGCGCCGCTGAGCAAAACCGCGCAGCGGCGTTTGCAGGTGCTGCGCGACAGCAACGACGGCTTTGTTATTGCCCAGCACGATCTGGAGATCCGCGGCCCGGGCGAACTGCTGGGTACACGCCAGACCGGCAACGCCGAGTTCAAAGTCGCGGACCTGCTGCGCGATCAGGCGATGGTGCCAGAAGTGCAGCGCGTGGCGCGCCATATCCACCAGCATTATCCAGAACAGGCCAGGGCGCTGATTGAGCGCTGGCTGCCGGAAACCGCCCGCTACACCAACGTCTGACCCGCCTCCTTTTTCACCGGCTAAACCGCTCCTTTCCGCGCGCTTAAGATAAAGAGTGGCAAACGATTGCTTTCAGCCATAAGCGGTTTAAAATCCCCCTCTTCACAGATTGGGAAGCCACTTTATGTCCGTTAAGCAACCAGACGCCACCCTGAATAAATCAACGGCGCCGCGCCAGAGCGAGCTGATTTATCGTCTTGAAGATCGTCCGCCGCTGCCGCAAACGCTGTTTGCCGCTGGTCAGCATCTGCTGGCGATGTTCGTGGCGGTCATCACCCCCGCTCTGCTTATTTGTCAGGCGCTGGGCCTGCCTGCGCAGGATACGCAACATATTATCAGCATGTCACTTTTCGCCTCCGGCGTGGCTTCCGTGCTGCAGATTAAAACCTGGGGTCCGGTCGGTTCAGGCCTGCTGTCGATCCAGGGCACCAGCTTCAACTTTGTTACGCCTTTAATTATGGGCGGCATGACGCTGAAAAACGGCGGCGCTGACGTGCCGACCATGATGGCCGCGCTGTTCGGTACGCTGATGGTCGCGTCCTGTACCGAGATGGTGCTGTCGCGCGTGCTGCATCTGGCGCGCCGCATCATTACTCCGCTGGTCTCCGGCATCGTTGTGATGATTATCGGCCTGTCGCTGATTCAGGTCGGGCTGACCTCGATTGGCGGCGGCTTCGCCGCCATGAACGATCACAGCTTCGGCGCGCCGAAAAACCTGCTGCTGGCGGGCGTAGTGCTGGCGGTGATCATCGTACTTAACCGGCAGCGCAACCCCTATTTGCGCGTCGCGTCGCTGGTTATCGCCATGGCCGTCGGCTATTTCGCCGCCTGGCTGATGGATATGCTGCCGCAGGCCGCCGCGCCGGTCAGCCAGCCGCTGCTCTCGGTACCCACGCCGCTCTACTACGGCCTGGGCTTTGACTGGAACCTGCTGATCCCGCTGATGCTGGTATTTATGGTGACGTCGCTGGAGACCATCGGGGATATCACCGCCACTTCGGACGTCTCAGAGCAGCCGGTAAGCGGCCCGCTCTATATGCAACGTCTGAAAGGCGGCGTGCTGGCGAACGGGCTGAACTCCTTTGTTTCCGCCCTGTTCAATACGTTCCCGAACTCCTGCTTCGGCCAGAACAACGGCGTTATCCAGCTTACCGGCGTCGCCAGCCGCTACGTGGGCTTTGTGGTGGCGCTGATGCTGATCCTGCTTGGCCTGTTCCCGGCGGTTAGCGGTTTTGTGCAGCATATTCCGGAACCGGTACTGGGCGGCGCGACCATCGTGATGTTCGGTACCATCGCCGCCTCTGGCGTGCGCATCGTATCGCGCGAGCCGCTGAACCGCCGCGCGATTATGATTATCGCGCTGTCGCTGGCGGTCGGGCTGGGCGTATCGCAACAGCCGCTGATCCTGCAGTTCGCACCAGACTGGCTGAAGACGCTGCTCTCTTCCGGCATCGCCGCAGGCGGGATCACCGCCATCGTGCTGAACCTGATCTTCCCGCAGGAAAAGTAATCTCTCCGGCGGGCCGTGGCCCGCCTTTGCTATTTATTCGTATTTACATCCAGGCTGTTGAGCTACAACGGTAATTCAGGCATAACAAGCACTGACCGGAAAGATGGCGGGATGGATGCAATGAAATTTCTTGGAAAGTTTTTTCTTACGGTACTGTTGCTGCTGGTGCTGAGCCTGGTGGTGATCTACGTTCTGTTGCAAACGCAATGGGGCGCGGGCTGGTTCAGTCGTTACGTGAGCGATAAAACCGCATGGCATCTCTCCCTCAGCAAGATCGAGCATAATTTCTCCTCGCCTTCGCACATCATTCTCGACAACTTCAGCTTCGGCCATGACGGCCAGCCGGCCGCGGTCGTGGCAAAACGCGTTGATCTCGGCCTCGCCCTGCTGCAGTTCAGCGACCCGCTGAATTTCGGCAGCATCGAACTGCGCGACGGCATTGTGAATCTGGCGAACCTGACGCCAGGCGACAATCTGCCCTTCCAGGCCGGACGTCTGCAGTTGAATAATATGCGCATTGACAGTCCGGATACCCCGCTGCCGCTTTCGGCTCTTCAGGTGAACGGCGGCATTATGCCCTGGAAACCCACCGCGAAGAGTATGCTGGGCAGCGACGCGCAGTTTCAAATGAGCGCTGCCGATATGACGCTCAATAACGTTTCAGGCGCTAACATCTTGATTCAGGGCAGCGTAACGCAGGGCCGTATGCTGTTCAGCAACGTCGGCGCCGATCTGGCGCGCGGTTCGATGACCGGCAGCGCCGAGCGCGACGCACAGGGCAACTGGCTGATCCGCCAGCTCCGCCTTAACGATATTCGTCTGCAAACTACCCAAAGCCTGACCGATTTTCTGCGCCCGATTCAGGCGCTGCCTTCCGTCACCATTAACCGTCTGGATATGACCGATGCCCGGCTTCAGGGCCCGGACTGGGCGGTCACTGACCTTGACCTGACACTGAAAAATGTCACCTGGCAAGGCGACGACTGGCGCAGCGACGACGGTTCGCTGTCGCTGAATGCCAGCAACTTTATTAATGGCCGCTTTGAGCTGAACGATCCGATTCTTAATCTCAACCTGTCGCCGCAGGGCATCGCGCTTACCCAGTTCAGCTCGCGCTGGGCTAACGGCGTCATCCGCGCCGACGGTAGCTGGAGCCGCAGCGATAAACGTCTGACGCTGAATAATCTGGCGGTCGCCGGGCTGGAGTACACCCTGCCGGAGACGTGGCGCGATCGCTGGCAGGCGACGCTGCCAGGATGGCTCGATACGCTGGAGATCAAACGCCTCACCTCCAATCGCAACCTGATTATCGATATCAATCCGGCGTTTCCGTTCCAGATGACCTCGCTGGACGGCAGCGGTGAAAACCTGCTGCTGGCGCGTCAGCATCAGTGGGGGATCTGGTCAGGCAAGCTGAGCCTCAACGCGGCGGAAGCGACCTTTAACCGCGCCGACCTGCGTCATCCGTCGCTGTCGCTGAACGCCGACGACCGGCAGATTCAGGTGACGGAGCTGAGCGCCTTTAGCGGCAACGGATTACTGGAAGGCTCGGCCAGCGTCGGTCAGCAGCCGGATCGCCCGGTCGCGCTGACGCTGAAGGGCCAGGCGGTTCCCGCCAGCGTGTTGCAAAACTGGGGCTGGCCCGCTTTGCCGGCAAGCGGCCCCAGCAATTTCCAGCTTCAGCTGAACGCCTCGCTAAAGGCGGGCGCGCCGCTGAAATCCTCAGCGAACGGCTCGCTGTCGCTGCGCACCGATACCCAGCAGATCCAGCAGCAGATGCAGGCGGGCGAGGTAAGATAAACGATCATGCCAGCGGCCAGGCTGACGCCGCGCCGCCAGTCAAAAGGGCCGATGATTCGGCCCTTTTTATTTAGTTGATGCGCGCGCCGGAACCACCCTCTTCCAGCGGCTCGTCGGGATCGGCGGGCAGCACGATATAGACGCCTTCAAACACTGCGCCCAGCTCCTCATTGCCGAACAGCTCGACTTCAAGGCGTACGCGCGCTTTGCGGCCGCGCGCCAGTCGATCGAGATCGCCGCTCATGGAGCCAATATCGGCAGTCGCGCCCGGACGTCCGGTGATCGGTTTGCTGTAGCGAATATGGGCATCGGCCAGGATAATGGTGCCGCCAAGATGGCGTTCGCGCAGCAGCAGCCAGATCAGCCCCCAGCCGGTCAGGGTCGCCAGCGAGAAGAGACTGCCTGCAAAAAGCGTATGGTGCGGATTCTGGTTGCCGGTTTCCGGCATGGTGGTAATGAATTTCTGGCCGGTAAACTGCAAAATCCGCACGCCCATCTTTTCGCTGAGCGGAATATTGTCATACCAGGCCTGCTGTAATTGCCCGCACCAGTCGGCGCGATGCAGGATATCGTCCAGCGTCACCACCGGTTTGATCATCAGAAAGTGGCGCAACGGCGTGGTTTGCGGCGCGGTGATCTCGCCCTGATTGATGTAGCCCAGCTTGGCAAAGAATTCGACCGCATCTTCACGCGCGGCGCAGGTGACGCGCTTGACGCCTTCCTGACGGGCAACCGACTCCAGCGTCATCGCCACCAGCGTGCCCAGCCCTTTGCCCTGGACAGAAGGATGTACGGCGAGGAAGCGAATCGACGCTTCGTTGTCGGCATTGATATAGAGCCGCCCGGCGGCCACCGGCTGGCCATGTTCGTCCACCACCATCTGATGGTGCGCCAGCGCGTCCCAGCCGTCCCGCTCCGAACCCTGAGGCTGGCGCAGCGGCTTGCGTAACATTTCCCAGCGGAACTGGTAGTACATATCCAGCTCTTCCGCAGTTTGCGGTACCCGAAGATGATACATAAAGTGGTTCTCTCGTTCAGAGCCTGCATGGCCGATCCCGTGCTGCTCGGCTGCCAGCCTCACACCTGTAACCAGAAGGTGACAGGACCATCATTGACCAGCGCGACCTGCATATCGGCGGCAAAGCGTCCGTTAGCGGTGGTCACGCCCTGGCGACGACAGCAGTCGCTGAAATATTCATACAGGCGGTTAGCCTCATCGGGCGCCGCGCCGCGTGAAAAAGAGGGACGCATCCCTTTCTGCGTATCCGCCGCCAGCGTAAACTGCGACACTACCAGCACGCTGCCGCCTGCCTGCTGGACGTTAAGGTTCATTTTCCCCTGCTCGTCGCTGAAAATACGGTAGCCCAGCACCTTTTCCGCCAGCCTTTCGGCGCGCTTCTCATCGTCCTCTTTTTCCACACCCAACAGCACCAGCAGGCCGGGACCGATTTCGCCGACCACCGTGCGATCTACGCTTACGCTGGCGCTGAGTACTCGTTGTATCAACGCAATCATGCAACCTCTCGTTCTTTTTCGCCTTCCTGCTGTTTCAACTGGCGATAATCGCCCAGCGTCACGGTGATTTCCGCGCCCAGCAACACAATACACCAGGTCCAGTAGACCCAGAGAAACAGGATTGGAATAACCGCCAGCACGCCATAAATCAACTGGTATGAAGGAAACATCGTAACATAGAGGGCAAAGCCCTTTTTACCCAGCTCAAACAGCGCGCCCGCCACCAGCGCGCCGATAAGGGCATCGCGCGACGGCACGCTGCGCGTCGGCACAATGCTGTAAAGCAGCCAGAACGCGAACCAGGAGAGCAACAGCGGGAAAACCCGCAGCACCTGATCGATGATGCCGTAAACGCCGCTGGCGCTGACCCAGCGCAGCGACAGCAGGTAGGAGCTGATCGCCAGGCTGGCACCAGCCAGCAGCGGCCCCAGCGTCAGGATCATCCAGTAAACGGCGAAGGAGTACACCAACGGACGCTTCTTATGGCTGCGCCAGATTGTGTTGAGCGACGTATCGACCGAATGCATCAACAGCAGCGCGGTGATAATCAGCCCTACCGCGCCCAGCGCCGTCATGCGATGCACGTTAGCGACGAACTGATCCAGATAGCGCTGCACCACATTGCCCGCCGCCGGAACGAAATTGGTAAAGATAAAATTTTTCAGCTGAACGCTGACTTCAGAAAAGACCGGAAACGCGGAGAAAAGCGCAAATACCACAGCGATCAGCGGTACCAGCGCCAGCAAAGAGACAAAGGCCAGGTTCCCGGCCTGCGTCGTCATATTGTCCTCGTCGATGCGTTTCCACAGCAGCCTGAGCCACAGCCAGAGGGCGTGGCAGTTCGAAATAAAGGGGCGTGACGTCATCATTCAGCGATAGCTTGCCAGCCAGGTCGGCACGGTTTTGCTATCGGTGACCAGCACGCTCCTGATGCCCAGCGCCTCGGCAGCCGCAATGTTATCCGCATTGTCGTCAAAGAAGATCGCCTGATCGGCATGGTAGCCTTCTTGCTGCAGCACATGCTCAAAGATGCGCGCTTCAGGCTTGCGCATCCCTAACTCCTGCGACAGGTAGACCACGTCCGCCGCCGCTCGCACCTCAGGATATTGCGTCGGCCAGAACTCCGTATGCAGCCTGTTGGTGTTAGAGAGGATCACCACGCGGTGGCCATCGGCGCGCAGCTGATTCATCAGCGCCAGCGTCTCGGCGCGCGCCTCCATAAATACCGCCTGCCAGCCCGCCACGAACTGTTCGTAGCTCAGCGCGATATCAAGCTGTTCACAGAGCTTTGCGGCGAAATGCTCGTCGCTAATTTCACCGCGCTCGTGCTGCTCAAATGCCTCATCCATATGGAAGCGGCTTTGCAACAGCGCCAGCGGTACGCGGCCAAGGTCACTCCAGACGCCCAGCACACGGTTAAAATCGATATCAACAATCACATTGCCTAAATCAAAAATGTACAACATGTCGTTACTCCTCTGATTCCCTGGATCATTCACTCTAGCGGCAAAAACAGGGACTGAACAGGTAACAGGCAGGAGAAAAGTCCGTTATGGAAGCTGGCGCATGCGGGCTTAACGCGCGCAGGGTACGGGCTGGGCTATGCAACAGGGTAAACAGTATCAGAATGGGGGCAGGAATAAAAAAGCCCCGGTAAACGGGGCTTTTTATCAAGGCGAAACGTCTTACTCTTTCGGACCGCGAGACGCGCGTTTGCGGTCGTTCTCGGTCAGATGACGTTTACGGATACGGACCGACTGCGGCGTCACTTCTACCAGCTCGTCGTCATCGATGAATTCGATGGCCTGCTCAAGGGTCATCTTCACCGGCGGCACCAGCGTAGTCGCTTCATCCGTACCGGAAGCACGCATGTTGGTCAGCTTCTTACCGGTCAGGCAGTTAACGGTCAGGTCGTTAGAACGGCTGTGAATACCGATGATCTGGCCTTCATAGACTTCTGCACCGTGACCCAGGAACAGCTTGCCGCGATCCTGCAGACCGAACAGGGCGAAGGCTACCGCTTTACCCTGACCGTTAGAGATCAGCACGCCGTTCTGACGCTGGCCCACTTCACCCGGACGAATGTCGTCGTAGTGGCTGAAGGTGGAGTAAAGCAGACCGGTACCTGAAGTCATGGTCATGAATTCGTTACGGAAGCCGATGAGACCACGGCTCGGGATAACGTAGTCAAGACGCACGCGACCTTTACCATCCGGATCCATGTTTTTCAGATCGCCTTTACGCTCGCCCATGGCTTGCATAACCGCGCCCTGATTGTTCTCTTCGATATCCAGCGTAACGTTCTCGAACGGCTCTTGTTTACGGCCGTCGATTTCACGGAAGATAACTTTCGGACGGGATACCGCCAGCTCGAAGCCTTCGCGACGCATGTTTTCGATCAGCACCGACAGGTGCAGTTCGCCACGGCCGGATACGCGGAACGCGTCCGCATCTTCAGTCTCTTCAACGCGCAGCGCTACGTTGTGCACCAGCTCTTTGTTCAGGCGCTCAAGGATCTGACGCGAGGTCACATACTTGCCTTCCTGACCGCAGAACGGCGAGGTGTTGACGTTGAAGAACATGGTTACGGTCGGCTCATCGACGCTCAGCGCCGGCAGCGCCTCTACATTCTGCGGATCGCAGATAGTATCGGAGATGTTCAGCTCGCCCAAACCAGTGATCGCCACGATATCGCCCGCTTCCGCCAGGTCAGTATCGATACGCTCCAGGCCGAGGTGACCCAGCACTTTGCCAACTTTACCGTTGCGCGTTTTGCCTTCGCTGTCGACAACAGTAACCTGCTGGTTCGGCTTGATTTTACCGCGCTTGATGCGGCCGATGCCGATCACGCCCAGGTAGTTGTTGTAGTCCAGCTGCGAAATCTGCATCTGCAGCGGCGCGTCAACTTCAACCTGCGGCGGAGAAACGTGCTCAACGATCGCCTGATAAAGCGGGGTCATATCTTCAGCCATGTCGGTGTGATCCAGACCGGCGATGCCCTGCAGCGCAGACGCGTAAATAATTGGGAAATCAAGCTGCTCGTCGGTTGCGTCCAGGTTGACAAACAGGTCGAATACCTGGTCAACAACCCAGTCAGGACGTGCGCCCGGACGGTCAATCTTGTTGATGACAACGATCGGCTTCAAACCATGGGCAAAGGCTTTTTTGGTCACGAAGCGGGTTTGCGGCATAGGGCCATCCATCGCATCGACAACCAACAGCACCGAATCCACCATGGACATGACGCGCTCTACCTCACCGCCAAAGTCGGCGTGTCCTGGGGTATCAACGATGTTGATACGGTAGTCATTCCATTTGATGGCGGTGTTTTTAGCGAGGATGGTAATCCCACGCTCTTTCTCCAAATCGTTGGAGTCCATCACACGCTCAGTCGCTTCGGTACGCGCGTCAAAGGTACCGGACTGTTGCAGCAGTTTATCAACCAGGGTGGTCTTACCATGGTCTACGTGCGCGATGATGGCGATGTTACGCAAATTTTCGATCACAACTTTGCCTCAGGCATTAGAAATAGCGCGCTATTGTACACGGATTAAGCGGGATACTGAACACGATCACACTTCTCACCTGAAGTTTATTGCACTGACGGAAATTTGCGCTGGCTGCGGTGCACTTAATGCACTAAGTTGGAGTAATGCACCATATTGGTGCTTAAATTTGCCGGCAAAGCACGCTTTTGGTGCAAAAAAGTCAGACTGGTGCATCTCCCCGGCAACAAAAGAGTGCGCACAGGCCCAATTTAGTCGCTTTGAAAAAAGTTGGCATAAAATTCGCTTTATCTTTTTTAAGCGAAAACAGCAGTTGCACGACAGTTGCAGAGCTTGCCGAGATCGGTTGGTTGGGAATGGCGGTCAGACACACTGGAATTCAGACGACGCAGCCACTCACCACGATGATAATGACCCTTTCCAGGAGAGTTGAGTATGTCCGCTGAACACGTTCTGTCGATGATGAACGAGCACGAAGTTAAGTTTGTTGACCTGCGTTTTACCGATACCAAAGGTAAAGAACAGCACGTTACTATCCCTGCTCACCAGGTTAACGCTGACTTTTTCGAAGAAGGCAAAATGTTTGATGGCTCCTCTATCGGCGGCTGGAAAGGCATTAACGAATCAGACATGGTGCTGATGCCGGACGCAACGACTGCGGTACTGGACCCGTTCTTCGAAGACCCGACGCTGATCATCCGTTGTGACATCCTCGAGCCAGGCACAATGCAGGGCTACGATCGCGACCCGCGCTCCATCGCCAAACGCGCTGAAGAGTATCTGCGCTCTTCCGGCATCGCCGACACCGTACTCTTTGGACCGGAGCCGGAATTCTTCCTGTTCGACGATATTCGTTTCGGCTCTTCTACCTCCGGCTCGCATGTCGCTATCGATGATATCGAAGCGGCCTGGAACACCGGCAAAGAGTACGAAGGCGGCAACAAAGGCCACCGTCCTGGTCTGAAAGGCGGCTACTTCCCGGTTCCGCCGGTCGACTCTTCGCAGGACATCCGCTCCGCCATGTGTCTGACCATGGAACAGATGGGCCTGGTTGTTGAAGCGCACCACCACGAAGTAGCGACCGCAGGTCAGAACGAAGTGGCGACCCGCTTCAACACCATGACCAAAAAAGCGGACGAAATTCAGATCTACAAATATGTCGTGCATAACGTCGCGCACGCCTACGGTAAAACCGCGACCTTTATGCCGAAGCCGATGTTCGGCGATAACGGTTCTGGCATGCACTGCCATATGTCGCTCTCTAAAGGCGGCGTAAACCTGTTCGCAGGCGACAAATACGGCGGCCTGTCTGAAACCGCGCTGTTCTACATCGGCGGTATCATTAAGCACGCAAAAGCGATCAACGCCCTGGCGAACCCGACCACCAACTCCTATAAGCGTCTGGTACCTGGCTACGAAGCGCCGGTTATGCTGGCTTACTCTGCCCGTAACCGCTCCGCCTCTATCCGTATCCCGGTTGTTGCCAGCCCGAAAGCGCGTCGTATCGAAGCACGCTTCCCGGATCCGGCCGCTAACCCGTACCTGGCGTTCACCGCGCTGCTGATGGCTGGCCTGGACGGCGTGATCAATAAGATCCACCCGGGCGATGCGATGGATAAAAACCTGTACGATCTGCCGCCGGAAGAAGAGGCGGAGATTCCAAAAGTTGCAGGTTCGCTGGAAGAAGCGCTGAACGCGCTGAACGAAGATCGCGAGTTCCTGACCCGCGGCGGCGTATTCACTGACGATGCCATCGATGCCTATATCGAACTGCGTAAAGTTGAGAACGATCGCGTTCGCATGACGCCGCACCCGGTTGAGTTCGAACTGTACTACAGCGTTTAATCTTTATTCTGCACAGGTCGCGTTGCCGCTCCAGGTGGCAACAGGAAAGATCCCGAGGCTGCTAACGCAGCGGCGACGCGCAAGGCGCAGAAGATTTTTGTTGCCGTGGAAACTTTAGCCCATCTCCGGATGGGCTTTTTTCGCCGCGAAATCATCGTTCAGCCGTCTGGAAACAGGCGCGGAAGAGTATAATGCACTGAATTAGTGCAGAGGAACGCTGTATGGCAACTGGCTCCCTGCCCGACGCGGGGCAAATTCTCAACTCTTTGATAAACAGTATCCTGCTGGTGGACGACGAACTGGTCATTCACTATGCCAATCCGGCGGCGCAGCAGTTACTGGCGCAAAGCTCACGCAAACTGTTCGGCACGCCGTTGCCCGACCTGACGGGTTACTTTTCGCTGAATATCGAGGTAATGCGCGAGAATCTGGAGGCTGGCCAGGGTTTTACCGACAGCGAAGTGACTTTGGTGGTCGATGGCCGCGCGCATGTAATGGCGCTGACGGCGCAACGGCTGCCGGACAGCTTTATTCTGCTGGAGATGGCGCCGATGGATAACCAGCGCCGTCTCAGCCAGGAGCAGCTTCAGCATGCGCAGCAGGTCGCGGCGCGCGATTTGGTGCGTGGACTCGCGCATGAAATTAAAAATCCGCTCGGCGGACTACGCGGCGCGGCGCAGCTGTTATCTCGTGCCCTGCCCGATCCGTCGCTAAACGAATACACCAAAGTCATTATCGAGCAGGCGGACCGCCTGCGTAACCTGGTCGATCGACTGCTCGGCCCGCAGCAGCCTGGCATGCATATTACGCAGAGCATTCATCAGGTAGCGGAGCGCGTAGTAAATCTGGTGTCGATGGAGCTGCCGGAAAATGTCGCGCTGGTGCGCGATTACGATCCCAGCCTGCCGGAGCTGCCACACGATCCCGATCAGATTGAGCAGGTGTTGCTGAATGTGGTGCGCAACGCGCTGCAGGCGCTGGGCAAAGATGGCGGCACTATTATTTTGCGCACCCGCACCGCCTTTCAGCTCACGCTGCACGGCACGCGCTACCGGCTGGCGGCGCGCATCGACGTTGAGGATGACGGCCCGGGTATTCCGGCCCAGCTACAGGATACGCTGTTCTACCCAATGGTGAGTGGACGCGAAGGCGGCACCGGCCTGGGTCTCTCTATCGCCCGTAGCCTGATTGATCAGCATTCAGGAAAAATTGAATTTAACAGTTGGCCTGGACACACCGAATTTTCGGTTTACCTGCCTATACGCCAGTGAGGTTTCTATGCAACGAGGGATAGTCTGGATCGTCGATGACGATAGCTCCATCCGCTGGGTGCTTGAACGCGCGCTTACTGGAGCCGGGTTAAGCTGTGCCACGTTCGACAGCGCCAGTGAGGTGCTGGACGCGCTCTCGACCAAAACCCCAGACGTTTTACTGTCAGATATCCGCATGCCGGGCATGGATGGGCTGGCGCTGCTGAAACAGATTAAACAGCGTCATCCGATGCTGCCGGTCATCATTATGACAGCGCACTCCGACCTGGATGCGGCGGTAAGCGCTTATCAGCAAGGCGCGTTCGACTATCTGCCGAAGCCCTTTGATATTGATGAAGCCGTGGCGCTGGTTGAACGCGCTATCAGTCATTATCAGGAGCAGCAGCAGCCGCGTAACCAGCCAGTCAGCGGCCCGACCACCGATATTATCGGCGAAGCGCCGGCGATGCAGGACGTGTTCCGCATTATCGGTCGTTTGTCGCGCTCGTCGATCAGCGTGCTGATCAACGGCGAATCAGGCACCGGTAAAGAGCTGGTTGCACATGCACTTCATCGTCACAGCCCGCGCGCCAAAGCACCCTTTATCGCGCTGAATATGGCGGCTATCCCGAAAGATCTGATCGAATCTGAGCTGTTCGGCCATGAAAAAGGGGCCTTTACCGGCGCAAACCAGATTCGTCAGGGCCGTTTCGAGCAGGCGGACGGCGGCACGCTGTTCCTGGACGAGATCGGTGATATGCCGCTTGATGTCCAGACGCGTCTGTTGCGCGTACTGGCCGACGGGCAGTTTTACCGCGTCGGTGGCTATGCGCCGGTAAAAGTCGACGTGCGCATTATTGCAGCCACGCACCAGAATCTGGAGCTGCGCGTGCAGGAAGGCAAGTTCCGCGAGGATCTCTTCCATCGCCTGAATGTGATCCGCGTTCATCTGCCGCCGCTGCGCGAACGCCGTGAGGATATTCCTCGTCTGGCGCGTTATTTCCTGCAGGTGGCGGCGCGCGAACTGGGCGTTGAGGCGAAAATCCTTCATCCAGAAACCGAAGCAGCGCTGACGCGTCTGCACTGGTCAGGCAATGTGCGCCAGCTGGAGAATACCTGCCGCTGGCTGACGGTGATGGCGGCCGGTCAGGAAGTGTTGATCCAGGATCTGCCTCCTGAGCTGTTCGAGTCCAGCACGCCGGAAAATCCGGTGCATTCGCTGCCGGACAGCTGGGCGACGCTGCTGGCGCAGTGGGCCGACCGCGCGCTGCGTTCCGGTCATCAAAACCTGCTCTCTGAAGCGCAACCGGAAATGGAGCGCACGCTGTTGACGACTGCGCTGCGCCATACCCAAGGGCACAAGCAGGAAGCGGCACGACTGCTGGGCTGGGGGCGTAACACCCTCACTCGCAAACTGAAAGAGCTGGGCATGGAGTAACGGCGCGGGCGAACGGGCGACTTTTTGTACGCTTTTTCGCCTTGTCCCGCTTTACACACCGATGCCGTTCAGTATTATACGGGCGGCTATCGGGAGATGAACGATGTTAGAATCCTTTCTTCACATGATTTCGCACAATGTCGCCGTTATCGGCAGCGCTGCCGGCCATTCGCCGCAGGCTGCTGTCGCGGCCGTACTGTGCGCCATTATGGTCAACCTGTTTAACTGATCGCAGTGCTGCAAGCGGATGACGGGGCGCATCTCTGTCATCGCCTCGTCATCCGCGCAGGCATATGCTCGCCTTAAATCACGCGTGAAAACTGCTGCTGGCGCGCCTTCTGCCGCAGATAAACGTCAAAGCACATACAGATGTTGCGGATCAGCAAACGGCCTGCGCCAGTGACCTGCAAACCGCTGGCGCGCCGCTCCACCAGCCCATCTTCTGCCAGCGGCTGTAACAGCGCTAAATCTTCAGCAAAGTAGTCGCAAAAACGAATCGCGTACTGCGCTTCGATGGCGCGAAAATCGAGCGAAAAGTTGCAAATCAGCCTTTTGATAACGTCGCGACGCAGGCAATCGTCCCTGGTAAGCGCCACGCCGCGCCAGAGCGCCTCTCCACGCGTCGCCACTGCGTCGTACCAGCGGTTCAACTCTTTCTCATTCTGCGCGTAGCTGTCGCCGATCATGCTGATGGCGGAAACGCCGAGGCCCAGCAGATCGCTGTCGCCCTGCGTGGTGTAACCCTGGAAATTGCGATGCAGCAGCCCTGCGCGCTGCGCCTGCGCCAGCTCATCCTGCGGCTTCGCAAAGTGATCCATGCCGATAAATTCATAGCCCTGCCGGGTCAGCGTAGCGATGGTCTGCTGCAGGATCTCCAGCTTCTGCTGCGCCGACGGCAGCTCCTGCTCTTTGATTTTACGCTGCGCCGCAAACAGCGCGGGCAGGTGCGCATAGTTGAACACGCTCATCCGATCCGGATTAAGCGCAATCACGCGCTGTAGCGTATAGGCGAAGCTCTCTGGCGTTTGCAGCGGCAAACCGTAGATGAGATCGATGCTGGTAGAGTGAAAGCCCTGCTCGCGCGCTCGCGCCATCAGGGCAAAAATCGCCTCTTCATCCTGTACGCGATTAACGCGTTCCTGTACCGCTTTATTGAAATCCTGCACGCCCATGCTCAGCCGGTTAAAGCCGAGCTGGCGCAGATGCGAGATAGTGTCAGGCTCGATTTCACGCGGATCGACCTCAATCGACATTTCAAGATCGTGGGCCAGGTTAAAGTGTGTTCTCAGCAAAGCCACCAGCCGGGAGAGCTGCTCATGGTTGAGAAAGGTCGGTGTGCCGCCGCCCCAGTGCAGCTGCGTGACGCGTCGATCGCGGAACAAGGGGGCGCGATGGCGAATCTCTTGCGCCAGCGCGTCCAGATAGCGGTCGGCCTTATGCAGCTGGCGCGTCACAACCTTATTGCAGCCGCAGAAGTAGCAGAGCTTATGGCAGAACGGGATATGAACATAGAGCGACAGCGGCCGCTCAGGATAACGAGCCACGGCGCGCTGAAAATCCGTTTCGCCATAGCTGTCGCTGAACTCAAGCGCAGTGGGATAAGAGGTATAGCGCGGGCCAGCGTAGTTGTACTTTTCAATAAGTCGCTGATCCCAGGAGACGGGTTGCAAAGACATGCTTACTCCTTCCGGTGACGTCTGAGAGAAGGTCGCGATGCAGAAGAGAGGAAAGGTGGGCGGGACTGAACCCGACGTAAACGTGACTTCAGACGCGACAGGCGCCGTAGTTTAGCCAATAACAGCAGGAGATAACATGTCAGCAGCAGCGCTAAAATTGATCCAGGCCAAAACATAACGATTTACCTGTCTGGCGCGGCATGCGCCGGAGCGCATGCCGATCAAAAACTCAGTTACCTTTTAGCAGGCGATACATATCTTCTTCGGCCTGCTCATCTTCCGCCTCGTCATCCATATTGATGCCGAGCTGCTCCATCAGTTCGTCAATGCGATCCAGGGTTTCATCCAGCCATGCCTGCTCTTCCGCCGACAGCGTGTCGCCATTTTCCATGCGATCCAGCAGCGCATCCAGACGCTCGCTGTTTTCCAGCTGCGCCAGCTCCTCTTCCGGACTGAGGCGCACTTTTGGCGCGACCGGCTTCGCCGCTTTTTTTACTGGCGCGCTGACCGTTACGCCATCCGCCACCAGCGGAATCGGTTTTTTACTGCCGATACGCGGGTCTTTGGCTTTATTGCCCTGGCCAGATTTTCCCGCGCTGGTTTCAGGATTGGCGCGGCTGCCCGATGCATTGCCGCGATGCTTTTTGTCGCGCTTGCGATCGCGCGCGACCTGATTGAGTTCTTCACGCGATTTGCGTTTTGTTTTGCTTGCCGGTTTACCGTGCGCGCCGCGTACAGGTTGCTTCATGATGTTCGGTCTCAACGTTTTTAATCAGTATCAGTATATACCCCTCACTCTTGACGCGGCTTTTTTGTCGGCGATGCGCACCTGAAAGTACGTATCCTCTTCACAAGCTCGTCTGATAACGGAAGGTACGGAATTGCGGCGAAATCTAGCAGAAAGCGAACAAAGAAAAAAGGCGACAGCCTGATGCTGTCGCCTTATTTCACACCTTCCGCAGAAGGAATCATATTTTTAATCCATTTTGGCTCGCAACGTCCCGGTTGATCCCGCGCCTGCTCAATTCCTGAGCTACTCCCTGTCCTTTTCCGGCCCGCAATCCCTGACCGTTTCCCTTCCTCCGCTCGCGGTCATCCCGACGCTCCTGAGCACATCTTCCTGATGGGTGCTGCCTTGCACTGCCCAATAATGTAGACCAACCTGCGGAAGCCACAACCCAGTCACGGGCTAATTTGCGCATTTTAACAGCTGGATATTGTTAATAGATTGATTTTTAATATCTTTATTTTTCAGGTTTTTCATTAAAACGGGTTATAACGGGCAACGTTTATGGCAAATATCTTACAAAATTCTGACAATCGATGCTGTCGGGCACTTTTGCGTCATAACGCGTATAATCAGCGCCAATGCCCGTATTCGTCTCTGGAGTTAAACCTTGTCTGCACTGAATTATCACGTTACCCATTTTATCCTCAGCGCCCCTGATATCCGCCATTTACCTGCCGATACCGGTATTGAGGTTGCCTTCGCCGGGCGTTCGAACGCGGGTAAATCCAGCGCGCTGAATACGCTGACCAATCAAAAAAGTCTGGCGCGCACCAGTAAAACGCCAGGGCGCACACAGCTGATCAATCTGTTTGAAGTCACCGATGGTAAACGCCTGGTGGATTTGCCTGGCTACGGCTACGCCGAAGTGCCGGAAGAGATGAAGCGTAAATGGCAGCGCGCGCTTGGTGAATATTTGCAAAAACGCGAAGCGCTGAAAGGCCTGGTGGTGCTGATGGATATTCGTCACCCGTTAAAAGATCTCGACCAGCAGATGATTGAGTGGGCGGTAGAGAGCCAGATTCCGGTACTGGTACTGCTGACGAAAGCGGATAAGCTCGCCTCTGGCGCGCGCAAAGCGCAGCTCAATATGGTACGCGAAGCCTCGCTGGCCTTTACGGGCGATGTGCAGGTGGAGATGTTCTCTTCTCTGAAGAAGATGGGCGTCGACAAGTTACGTCAGAAGCTGGATGTCTGGTTTAACGAATTAGCGCCTGCGCAGGATGCGTCGGCTGACGCGTAGAAAGTGAGTAATGTCGCTCGCTGCGCTGAGCAAAAGCCCAATAAAAAACGCCCCAGTCATATAATGACTGGGGCGGCTAATATTCAGCCAAATCCGATTACGTGAAGTAAAAGGTCTGAAAGATAGAACATCTTACCTCTGTACCCTACGCCTCGAACTTTACCTGATTTTTTCTGACGTACAAAGGCTTTTTTGTAGTTAGTTTTCATCAAACGACATGATTTTTCATGCGTCCATCACAAAAATAGCCTCTGACTGTAGTTTAATTACGAAAAAAATGCTTAACCGATAAGTAGTTAGAAAACGCGCAATTTCACTCTCTGGCTGAATCGGTTAAACAGACTTTTTTCTTATGTGCCGCGCAGACCGGAGAGCCGTCTCCCTCCCCGGCATGAGCAACATCAATCAGTGTGCCTCGTCCCAGTTTTCTCCGACGCCGATCTCAACCTGCAGCGGGACATCGAGCTTCATACTGCCTTCCATCAGCTTACGGATCTGCTGGCTTGCGGACTCGACTGCATCGCTCTGCACTTCGAACACCAGTTCATCGTGCACCTGCATAATCATCCTTACCGCGGTATCGTTTTGCTGTTGCAGCCACTCGTCGACCGCAATCATTGCGCGCTTGATGATATCCGCCGCCGTACCCTGCATTGGCGCGTTGATAGCCGCGCGCTCGGCGGCTTTACGGCGAATAGCATTGCTGGATTTGATGTCCGGCAGCCAGAGGCGGCGTCCATCCAGGGTTTCGACATAACCGTTGCTGGCTGCAAGTTGGCGCGTGTTTTCCATATAGCGCAGCACGCCGGGATAGCGTTCAAAGTAGAGATCCATATACCTTTTCGCTTCACCCGCGCCGATATTAAGCTGACGCGACAGACCGAACGCACTCATGCCATAAATCAGGCCGAAGTTAATCGCCTTCGCGCTGCGGCGCTGCTCGCCGCTCACTTTGTCGAGCGCAACGCCAAATACTTCTGCCGCGGTGGCGCGGTGAATATCTTCGCCATGCGCGAAAGCGTCCAGCAGGCCTTTGTCCTGCGACAGGTGCGCCATGATACGCAGCTCAATCTGCGAGTAGTCCGCCGCCACGATGCGGTTGCCTTTCCCTGCGATAAAGGCCTGACGGATGCGGCGCCCCTCATCATTGCGCACAGGGATGTTCTGCAGGTTAGGATCGGTAGAGGAGAGACGCCCGGTTGCGGTTACCGCCTGATGGTAGGAGGTATGTACGCGGCCAGTCAGCGGGTTGATCATCTGCGGCAGCTTGTCGGTATAGGTCGATTTAAGCTTCGACAGGCCGCGATGCTCAAGAATGACTTTCGGCAGCGGATAATCAAGCGCCAGTTCCGCCAGCACCTCTTCGCTGGTAGAGGGTGCGCCGCCAGGCGTTTTTTTGGTCGGTTTGATGCCCTGTTTTTCAAACAGGATCGTCTGTAGCTGCTTAGTGGACGAAAGATTAAAAGGTTCACCCGCCAGCTCATGCGCTTTCTGCTCCAGCTCCGCCAGCCTGAGCGTCAGCTCTTTTGAGTGCTGCGCCAGAATGCCCTGATCGATCAGCACGCCATTGCGCTCGACACGTGAAATCACCGTCACCAGCGGCATTTCAATCTCTTCGAAAATTTTCTTCGGACCCGCCTCTTTCTCCAGCTCCGCCCACATTTTCAGGTGCAGCTGGAGCGTGACGTCCGCATCTTCCGCCGCGTAGTGCGCCGCCTGCTCCAGCGCGATTTGATTGAAAGTCAGCTGGTTTTTGCCCTTGCCGGCGATCTCTTCAAAAGTCACGGTCTTATGATTCAGCCAGCGGGCCGACAGGCTGTCCATATCGTGTTTACCCACCACGCTGTTAAGAATGTAGGATTCCAGCATGGTATCGAACTTAATGCCGCCCAGTTCGATGTCGTAATTTTTCAGGACGCCGCGATCGTACTTCAGGTTCTGGCCTACTTTCAGGGCGTTGTTATCTTCCAGAATCGGTTTGAGTTGCGCCAGCACCTCAAGGCGATCCAGCTGATCCGGCGCATCAAGATAATCGTGGCCGACCGGCAAATAGGCGGCTTCTCCCGGCGCGACGGCCAGCGCGATGCCGACGATGTTGGCGCTGAGCGTATCGAGCGAGTCGGTTTCCAGATCAAACGCGAATAGATCGCTCTGTTTCAGCTTCTCCAGCCAGGCATCAAAGGTCGTCTGATCGAGAATAGTGACGTAGCCGTCTGAAGCGAGCACGCTGGTCGCCTCTGGCTTAGCGGATCCTTCGTCAGGCAGCGCCTGCTGCGCTTTCAGATTGCTCTTTTTTCCCTGCAGCCATTTGCCGTCCTGAAGATCGGCCAGCCAGCGTTTGAATTCGTAACGACCGAACAGCTCCTGCAGAGCCGCAACGTTCGGTTCAGCAACCGTCAGCTCGCTGCAGGTAAGCTCAAGCTCGACGTCGGTTTTGATGGTGGCAAGCTGATAGGAGAGGAATGCCACTTCGCGGTTCTGCTCCAGCTTCGCCGCCATGGTTTTCGCGCCGCGGAAAGAGAGCTCGGCGACTTTATCAAGGTTATCGTAAATGGCGCGCATGCCGCCTAACCCCTGCAGCAGCGCCTGTGCGGTTTTTTCGCCGACGCCCGGTACGCCAGGAATGTTATCCGAGCTGTCACCCATCATCGCCAGAAAGTCGATGATCAGCGCTGGCGGCACACCATATTTCTGCTCTACCTCTTCAGGGCCGAGAATGGTGTTGGTCATGGTGTTGATTAAGGTAATGTTCGGCGTGACCAGCTGCGCCATATCTTTATCGCCGGTGCTGATAAGCACAGGGCGGCCCTCTTTCTCCGCCTGCAGCGCCAGCGTACCGATCACGTCGTCCGCCTCAACGCCGCTTACCGCCAGCAGCGGCAAGCCCATCGCTTTTACCATCTCGTGCAAAGGTGCCGTTTGCGCGCGCAGATCGTCCGGCATTGGCGGGCGATGTGACTTGTAGTGTTCGAACAGCTCATCCCTGAAGGTTTTGCCTTTGGCATCAAATACCACGGCAACGTGGCTTGGATTGTATTGCGTCAGCAGACTTTTCAGCATGTTGAGCACACCGTACATCGCGCCGGTAGGCTCTCCTGCGCTGTTAGTAAGCGGCGGAAACGCATGGTAAGCGCGGTAAAGGTAGGATGAGCCATCAACCAGAATCAGGGGGTTTTCTGCAATTTGCGCCATAAGTCTGTGTAATCTTCGTTGCCATGGATTGGACTATAAGGATGCCACAGCTTGAGCAGAATGTTGAACGCAGGCCGTCCACGTCGCGATTTTTTCACGATTTTACGGCGCGGATCGCAAGGATCTTTCTGTGGATAACTTTGTGCGCAAAAATCATAACGCTTTACGCTCTGCGGTATAAAATGTCGGCATTATTTATTAAACATATAAAAATCAATGAATTATTTTATTACCGTGACAGGGTATGCCTTTCTACACAGGGAGTGGCTTATGTGGATATTAAATTTAGAAGGATGCGAATGGACTATTTTGCTAAATAATTTCGGCCATAAAAAAACGCCGACAATGTCGGCGTTTTCAGGCGGAAAGTACGCGGGTTATTTCTGGCTGACCAGGAACTTCACGACGTTGGCATATTCCGCGACAAAGTTATCCATAGAGCTGGTGTCGAGACCGCCGTTATTGACCATATATTTACCGTTAACGAACATTGCCGGTACGCCGCGCAGATCGACATCTGACGCCGCTTTTTCCTGCTGCGCAACCAGCGCTTTTACGGCAAAGCTGTTCCAGGCGGCATCATATTCCTGAGAAGAGATACCTGCCGCGTTAATAAAGGCCGCCTTCAGGCTATCTGCATCACTGATAGTTTGGGTTTTCTGAATGCCATCGAAGAGAGGGGCAGTTACTTTATCCTCGACGCCCAGCGCCATCGCAACCGCCCATGCGTGGGTGACTACCGGACCGAAATCGCCGCCCAGAAAGTCGACATGGTATTTAACGACTTTAGTATCAGCGGGCAGATTCTTTTTCACGGCATCGCTGATGTGATAAATACGCTCGAACTGATAGCAGTGCGGGCAAAAGAAGGAGAAGAACTCCATCACCTGCGGTTCGCCAGCAAGAGGCTTCGGCAGGCTGACGTATTGCTGGCCATCGGTAAACTGGGCAGCAGAAGCGCTGAACGCCAGCACTAAACCAACCAGTGCAAACCATATTTTCTTCATTGTGAAAAATTCTCCTGACTTCTCTATTTAAAATTGCGGGGTCAGCTGTAGCGGCGGTTCCTGCAACAACTTCTCCTGCTCGGTAAATTGCGAAATCTGTCTGCGCCAGAAATCCTCGTCCGTCATCCATGGAAAAGCACGGGGGAAAGCTGGATCCTGCCAGCGGCGCGCAACCCAGGCCAGATAATAAACCATGCGCATAGCGCGTAAAGGCTCAATCAGTGACAATTCATTAATATCAAAATCACTGAATTCAGTATAAGCCTCCAGCAAAATATCCCACTGGATACGCTGCTCCTGACGATCGCCGTTGATCAACATCCAGAGATCCTGCACTGCCGGCCCGTTACGCGCATCGTCGAGATCGACGAATAACGGCCCGTCGCGCCACAGGATATTGCCCGGATGACAATCGCCATGCAGACGCAGCGGCTGCCAGCTGTGATGCCAGCGCTGCTGCAAGGCGACACCAAGCTTATCGACAGCCTGCAAAAGAGCGGCCTTCAGAGAGGCGGGCACCAGAGCGTTGCTTGCCAGCTCAGCGCGCGGCTGATGCAGGTACTCCTCTAAATCCATAGTAGGACGCTGTTCAAAGCGTTGTTTGCGTCCGGTCTGATGTATGCGCCCCAGAAAGCGACCTACCCACTCCAGATGCTCATCATTGTCCGTTTCATACTGACGACCGCCAAGGCTGGGAAAAACAGTGAAAAAGAAGCCGGCATGGGTGTGAAGTGTTTTTCCCTGTAGAACAAGGGGCGCAGCAACCGGCACTTCGTCAGTTTGCAGATCGTGCGTGAAGCGATGTTCTTCTTCAATTTGCGCCGCGCTCCAGCGCTGCGGGCGGTAAAACTTCACGACGTAGCGATGCCGGTCTTCATCACTGAATTGATAAACCCGATTTTCATAGCTGTTGAGCGGGGTTAAACCAGACTCAACCCTAAGACCTGTCTCCCACAGCGCATCAAGGATGGCGTCAGGATTAAGCGTCTGGAAGTTAAAAGCGGCATCCATGGTATTACCCGTTACTGTCTTTGCAAGGAGCCGGCAAGCATAGCATTAGTTGTCGTCCTTAATCACACCGCGAGCGCGCAGCAGCGCGGTTTTAAAATCCGTTTCATAATCTTTTTGTCGGCCCGGAATTTCCGCATACTTGTCTGCGTCACGCATTTTCAGATGGTAAATCAATACGTCATCGGTTAATTCACTTAATGGGCCACTGAAACCAGATTCCTGCGCCAGTTTTTGTAAAAATTGCATAAGGTTAAGATCGGGTTCCTGTTGCCATGCAGGCCGTAACAGCTCGAGCAGTTCATTCAGGCGATGATATTTCATCTATTTTTCCTCATAACAGGTTTGTTATAAGCCTTTAAACAGGGGTATCGGCATGACAGCATTAACCGGCGTTATTCTGGCCGGCGGACAGGGGCGTCGTATGGGCGGTCAGGATAAAGGTTTGGTGCTGTTTAACGGCATCCCGCTTTATCAGCATGTTCTTCAACGGCTCAGGCCGCAAGTCGACATTGTCATGATAAGCGCCAATCGTAACCTTGATCGGTATCAGCTGAGCGGCTGTACGGTCATCCCTGATACTCTGCCCGATTATCCAGGGCCGCTTGCGGGCATGCTGAGCGCTCTCCTCGCCGCGGAAACGGAATGGATAGCCTTCTGTTCCTGCGATACGCCATTTGTGCCCGTCGATTATGTAGATCAGCTATGGCGACAGAGAGAAAAAGCACCAGCAGTCTGGGCGCGTTCGGCCGAGCGCGATCACCCTGCGCTGGCTTTATTGCACCGCAGCCTGGCTGAGCCGCTGGCTGATTACCTGCAGCGCGGAGAGCGACGTCTGATGCAGTTTTTACGTGAGCAGGGCGGGCATGCGGTGCAGGTAAGCCAGAATGAAGCCCCTTTCCGCAACGTCAATACGCCTGAAGATCTCGGGGAGAACGCTGAATGACGCTGCCCTTACTGGCTATTGCCTCCTGGAGCGGAACCGGAAAAACCACGCTGTTGCAGCAGGTGATCCCCCTGCTGAAAGCGAGAGGCATCCGGCCTGGGCTGATAAAACATACGCATCATCAGATGGAGATCGATACGCCGGGTAAAGACAGCTATCTGCTGCGAAAAGCGGGCGCCGATCAGGTTATTGTCGCCAGCTCGCAGCGCTGGGCGCTGATGTGCGAGACGCCGCAGAGCGCTGCGATCGATTTGCATTATCTGGTCAGCCATATGGATCCGGCTTTACTGGATGTCGTGCTGGTTGAAGGATTTAAAGATGAACCGGTGCCGAAAATCATCCTGTGGCGCGCAGGCGTAAAAGAAGATGTTTCGCCATTGCTGGATGAGCACGTTATTGCTGTCGCCAGCGACAGTCGCCTGGAAGTAGAGGTGCCTTTGCTGGACCTGAATCGTCCGGAAGAGATTACTGCTTTTATTGCAGAGTGGCTGAGTAAGACATAAAAGACGCGACGCGCTGAATAATGATCTTTGCAGCGCGTTTTTTTGCGGCCTAAACGCAAAAAACCCTGACCGTGAGGTCAGGGTTATCGCGTATGGATGCCTGGCAGTTCCCTACTCTCGCATGGGGAGACCCCACACTACCATCGGCGCTACGGCGTTTCACTTCTGAGTTCGGCATG